>ERZ1034363.21-NODE-21-length-100809-cov-5.807519_pt1 | contig 100809 bp, 86 predicted proteins | sample MGYA00520616_ERZ1034363 | MGnify/ENA primary metagenome ERZ1034363 (study PRJEB33736, sample SAMEA104284506) | Azolla filiculoides | biome: Urban; feature: Water surface; material: Ditch water | place: Netherlands | collected 2015-10-28 | depth 0-0.1 m ...
GAAGTTACTGGCCCGTGTAGAACTACATTGTATCCATCTCATTAAAAAAAATGTTTGCAGCCATGGCGCTGGCGGGGGGGCAACCGTTGGTGCACCGGGTGACTTGGTTGAGCCGTCGGCGGTTGTCTCCGGTCATTGGGCGTGGGCTGATCGGCCCACCACACTGCGGCCACCGGTCGATGTGCCCGGCGAGCACGATCACCTGACCGAAATCCACCCGCAGGCAGAAGCCTTCATGCGCACGCTGGCTGACCGCCTGCAACACGGCGCAGCGTTCTTGATCGATTACGGCTTTCCTGAGGCCGAGTACTTTCACCCCCAGCGGCACATGGGCACGCTGGTCTGCCACCATTTGCACAAGATGGACGACAACCCGCTGGCGCAGGTGGGCGACAAAGACATCACAGCCCATGTCAACTTCACCGGCGTGGCATTGGCCGCGCAGGATGCCGGGCTGGACGTGCTGGGCTACACCACGCAGGGGCGCTTCCTCATCAATTGCGGCCTGGCCACCGTGCTGGATGCCCTGCCGCACGATGCTGCTGGGCTGGCCCAGCGAGCCATGGCCGCCAAACTGGTGAACGAGCACGAAATGGGCGAACTGTTCAAGGTGCTGGCGGTGGCCCCCCCGGCAAGTTCGCAGGGTTGGCTGCCCATGGGGTTTGCGGCGGGTGACCGCACCCATACCTTATGAATGCCACGCAGCCCAGGGGCAACGGTGTGGTCGTGTGTGTGCCGTGCGTTCACTTTGTGGACGAGGAGCAGGACGCATGATCCGCTGGGTACTCGTCATTTTTCTGGCGCTGTTGCTCATCAGCTGGCTCACGCCGCTGCTGCAGCGCCTGGTCGCCGACGGCAAAACCTTTGGCCAATAAGCCCACCGATCTGGAGTACCTGATATGACCCGCGCTGTAATCGTTTCTACCGCCCGCACCCCCCTGGCCAAGAGCTGGAAGGGTGCTTTCAACATGACCCATGGCGCCACGCTCGGCGGCCATGCTATTCAACATGCCATTGCCCGCGCCGGCATCGAGGCCGCCGAGGTGGATGATGTGCTGATGGGCTGCGCCAACCCAGAGGGTGCCACCGGCTTCAACATTGCCCGCCAGGCCGCGCTGCGTGCCGGCTGCCCGGTCACCGTGTCGGGCATGACCATCAACCGTTTTTGCTCGTCGGGTCTGCAGACGATTGCACTGGCAGCCCAGCGCATCGTGGCGGGCGAGGGCGATATTTATGTGGCCGGAGGCGTCGAGTCCATTTCGTGCGTGCAGCAGGAAATGAACATGCACATGGTGTCGGACCCCTGGCTTGCCAAGTCCAAGCCCGAGATTTACTGGAACATGCTGCAAACCGCCGAAAACGTGGCCAAGCGCTACGCCATTGGCCGCGATGCCATGGACGAATACGGTGCCGCCAGCCAGCAGCGTGCCACCGCCGCGCTGGAAGCCGGTCTGTTCAAGGACGAAATTGCACCCATCACGGTCACCATGGGCGTGGCCGACAAGGTCATGGGCCTGATGACCAAGCAGGTCACGGTCGAGAACGACGAAGGCATCCGCGCCGGTACCACCAAGGAAGCCATCAGCGGCCTGCGCTCGGCCTTGCCGGGTGGGCTGATCAGCGCCGGCAATGCCAGCCAGTTTTCGGACGGCGGCGGAGCCTGTGTGGTGATGGACGAGGCCTTGGCCGAGAAAAAGGGCCTGAAGCCGCTGGGTCGCTTTTTGGGTTTTGCGGTGGCCGGATGCGAGCCCGATGAAATGGGCATTGGCCCTGTGTTTGCCATTCCCAAGGTGTTGAAGCGCCTGGGCCTGGGCATCAACGACATCGACTTGTGGGAACTCAACGAGGCGTTCGCCGTGCAGGTGCTGTACTGCCGCGACACGTTGGGCATTCCGGCGGACCGCCTCAACGTGAACGGCGGCGCGATTGCGGTGGGGCACCCGTATGGCGTTTCCGGCCAGCGTCTGACCGGTCACGCGCTGATTGAAGGCCGACGCCGTGGCGCCAAGCGCGTCTGCGTGACCATGTGCATTGGCGGCGGCATGGGCGCAGCGGGTATCTTTGAGGTTTTGTAAGGACGCGCACTGCATGTCATCCCACAAGGCCGCTCGCACGGTTCAACAACTTTTCGACCTCACCGGCAAAACCGCGCTGGTCACCGGGGGCTCCCGTGGGCTGGGTCTGCAAATGGCCTTTGCCCTGGGCGAGGCCGGTGCCAAGATCATGCTCAGCTCACGCAAAGCGGCCGACCTGGAACAGGCCACTGCCGAATTGCAGGCCGCCGGCATTGACGCGCGCTGGGTGGCAGCCGACTGCGCGCAAGAGGCCGACATTGACCGCCTGGTGACCGAGACCCTGCACCGCATGGGGCCCATCGACATTCTGGTGAACAACGCCGGTGCAAGTTGGGGAGCGGCTGCCGAAGACCATCCGGTAGAGGCGTGGGACAAGGTCATGAACCTCAATGTGCGCGGCTACTTTTTGCTGAGCCAGGCCGTGGCCAAACGCAGCATGATTCCACGGCGCAGCGGGCGCATCATCAATGTGGCCTCGATTGCCGGCCTGGCTGGCAACCCGCCCTACATGAAGACGATTGCCTACAACACCTCCAAGGGCGCAGTGGTCAACTTCACCCGCACGCTGGGCGCCGAATGGGGCGCGTACAACATCACCGTCAACGCGGTGTGCCCGGGCTTCTTTCCGAGCAAGATGACCGCCGGCCTGCTGAGCGCGGTGGGCGAGGACAAGATGGCCGCTGGCGCGCCGCTCAAGCGCCTGGGCGATGACGAAGACCTCAAGGGCGCCTGCCTTCTGTTTGCGTCCGATGCCGGCAAGCACATCACCGGCCAGTGTCTGGCGGTGGATGGCGGCGTTAGCGTCGTGATAGGCCACTGACATGGAAAAGCTCAGCTTCGGCGTTGAAATCCCGTTTGTCGACCATCTGGGCTTTGTGCTGACCCGCTTTGACGGTGGCCATGCCGAGATTGAATTGCCCGCCAAACCGGAGTTGCTAAACTCCTTTGCCGTGACCCACGGCGGCGTGCTGATGACGCTGCTGGATGTGGCCATGGCGAGTGCCGCGCGCAGTGTGAGTCCTGAACTGGGCGTGGTCACCATTGAGATGAAAACCAGCTTCATGCGCCCGGCCATGCCGTCCGACAAGGGGCCCTTGTTGGCCAAAGCCGAGCTAATGCATCGCACTGCCACCATGGCCTTCACGCAGGCTACGGTGCTCGACGCACGGGGCCATGCCTGCGCCCACGCCACCGGCACCTTCAAGTACATGAAGCGCCTGGCCACCGGCGCGCGCAGCGTCAACCCGGTGCAAATTGCCACCGATTGAACGGCGGCCATGAACGACTCTTTGGCCCCGTTGGTGGCAGCATTTCAAGGCAAAACGGCCGTGCTCACCGGCGCGGGTTCGGGCTTTGGGCTGGAATGCGCGCGACTCGGTGCCCGGTTGGGCATGCGTTTGGTGCTGGCCGACATTCAGCAGAATGCGCTGGATGCTGCCGTGGCGGAAATTCAGGCACTTGGTGTGCCGGCGCTGGGCATGCGGGTTGATGTGTCGCGTGCTACCGAAGTGGAGGCGCTGGGCGCTGCCACGCTGGCGCGCTTTGGCGCGCCGCATCTGGTTTTCAACAACGCCGGTGTCGGTGCCGGCGGTCTGATCTGGGAAAACACGGCGCAGGATTGGGAGTGGGTACTCGGCGTCAACCTGATGGGCGTGGCCCACGGGGTGCGGGTGTTTACGCCCCTGATGCTGGCCGCTGCCGCCGCAGACCCTGCATGGCGCGGGCATATCGTCAACACCGCCAGCATGGCCGGGCTGGTGAATCCGCCCAATATGGGCCTGTACAACGCCAGCAAACATGCGGTCGTGTCCCTGACCGAGACGCTGTACCAGGACCTGTCGCTGGTCACGGATCAGGTCAGCGCCAGCGTGCTGTGCCCGTACTTTGTGCCGACCCGCATCGGCAACAGCCAGCGCAACCGGCCCACCGATGCCGCCGTACCAGTGAGCCGCCCCACCCAGAGCCAGTTGATTGCACAGGCCATGCTGAACAAGGCCGTCGACGGCGGCCGGGTGAGCGCTTCCGATGTGGCAAGGCTGGTGTTTGATGCGGTGTCGCAGCGGCAGTTTTATATCTTCAGCCATCCGCAGGCCCTGGGTGGCGTGCAGGTGCGCATGGAAGATGTATTGCAGAGTCGCAACCCGACCGACCCGTTTGCCCACAAACCCGCGCTGGGCGAAGAGCTACGCCGTGCGTTGCGCTCCTGAAAGCGCCTGCCAGCGCTGCCAGTACTCCACCGCCACCTGGTAGGTGCCGAGTTGCACCTGCACGGTGGTGCGGATGTCGGTGCCGTAGCCCCCGCCCATGGCAAACACACAGGGCAGGCGGCGCGCAAAGCACCAGTCAAAAATGCGCCGGTCGCGCGCCTGCAGCCCATCAAACGTGAGTTTGAGCCGCCCCAGACGATCGCCCTCATGCGGGTCGGCACCCGCCAGATACAGCACCACGCCGGGCTCAAAACGGCCTTCCATTTCCAGCAGGGCGTTTTCCAGCGCCGACAAATAGTCGCCATCGGTGCAGCCATCGGGCAGGGCGACATCGAGGTCGCTGTCTTCCTTGCGGAACGGAAAATTCTTGTCGCCGTGCAGCGACAGGGTAAAGACGCTGCTGTCATTTCGAAAAATACTGGCGGTGCCGTTGCCTTGGTGCACGTCCAGATCGACGATGGCCACCTTCAGGGCAGGGCGGCTGTTGCCGTAGCGGCGGCCCCATTCGGCTTGCAAGGTGCGCGCGGTGACCGCCATGTCGTTGAAGACACAAAAGCCACCGCCCTTGTGGGCATACGAATGGTGGGTACCGCCGGCCAGGTTGGCCGCCACGCCCTCGGTCATGGCGGCGCGGCCTGCTGCCAGCGTGCCGCCTACCGAGCGGCGCGCTCGGGCGGCCATGGCCGGGCTCCACGGAAAACCAATTTCCCGCAGGATGCGGGCGTCCACCGACCCATCGGCTATTGCCCCGATATAGGCCGGGTGGTGCGCCAGAGCCAATTCGCCGTCGGTGGCCTCAGGCGCTTGCAACATGCGCACCTGCGGTACATGCTGCGTGAGTTCGTCACGCAGCATCTGGTACTTCTGCATCGGAAAACGGTGACCCGGCGGCAGCGGCAAAACAAAGCGGTCACTGTAAAAAGCTTGCATGCGGGCATTGTGGCAAAAGGCGCTTGCCCGGGTGTGTCTGGGCGCTTTGAAAAAATGTTCAAATATGGGGGTATTCACTTTTTCTCTTGGAAATTCAAATGGGCAACAAAATCGTTACCGAAGCAGACCGCAAAGCATCTCCGCGTCCCACCCCCCAACCCGGCTTCACCCTGCCTACCGGCGGCCGTGGCCAGCGCATCAGCCTGGAGCGTGGCGTGGCAACTCGCAGCAAGAAGAACCCCGGCAAGCGTCCCAGCAAGGGCGGTTAATCCGGCCGGATTCCTCGGCAAAACAAAGCCCTCATTCGAGGGCTTTTTTTTGTCCCAAACGGGCCTGCTGACCGGTGCACCCTAAGAAAATTGGTGCGAAGAAGGCATGCGGCGCCCCACGACATCGGCGCACCGCTTGATGTGCATCAGCCTGCGGGAGTGCCACCGCACCACAATGCTTGCAATTACAGGAGACAGCCATGTTTGAATCGGCGGAAATTGGTCACCAGGTCAGCAAGGCCCGCTACAAGGAGTTGGTCCCCGGTCTGCGTGAGGCCTTGTTGGAGGCGCAGGCCACGCTGTTTACGGAAAAGAAGGTTCCCGTCCTGATCCTGATCAGCGGCGCCGACGGCGCCGGCAAGCGTGAAACCATCAGCGTGCTCTACGAATGGATGGACCCGCGCTACCTCTCCACGCTGGCCTTTGAGGCGCCTACCGACGAAGAGCGTGAGCGGCCTGCCATGTGGCGCTATTGGCGTGCTTTGCCGCCCAAGGGACGCATCGGCATTTTCTCGGGTTCGTGGTATTCCGACCCGATTCGCATGCGCATACAAGGCGAACTCAGCGAACGCGGGCTGGATGCACGCGCCGCGCAGATCAACCGCTTTGAGACCATGCTGGTGAACGAGGGGGCCGTGGTCTTGAAGTTCTGGATTCACCTGACCAAGGAAGCGCAGCGCGCCCGTTTTGAGATGCTGCAGAGTGACCCGAACACCGCCTGGCGGGTGACGCCCTGGCATTGGGAGCGCCTGCAGACCTACGACAAGCTGCAGGAGGTTTCGAGCCACTTCTTGCGCATGACCAACACCGCCACGGCGCCTTGGGTGATTGTGGAAGGGGCTGATGACCGTTACCGCGCGCTGAAGGTTGGGCAGGTCATTCAAAGCACCTTGACCGAGCGACTGGCCCGCAAGGATACCCCCCCGGCAGCCAACCCGCCGCTGCCCCAGGCAGATGTGGACGGGCTCAACGTGCTGTCCGCTCTGGATTTGACGCAAACACTTCCAGACAAGGCATACAAGGCCGAATTGGCCCAACTGCAGGGACGCCTATCGGCACTGGCACGCGACCCGCGCCTGCGCGCGCATTCGGTGGTGGTGGCCTTTGAAGGGGCCGATGCAGCCGGCAAGGGCGGGGCCATCCGGCGCATTACTGCAGCGCTCGATGCGCGGCAGTTTCAGGTGGTTCCAGTCGCCGCGCCCACCGAGGAAGAGCGCGCACAACCGCATCTGTGGCGCTTCTGGCGGCACTTGCCCCGGCTAAACCACATGACGATTTTTGACCGCACCTGGTACGGGCGCGTGCTGGTGGAGCGGGTCGAAGGCTTTTGCTCCACCGTGGACTGGCAGCGCGCCTACAGCGAAATCAATGACTTTGAGCACGAGTTGGTGCAGGCCGGCACCATCGTGGTGAAGTTCTGGCTGCAAATCAGCCAGGAAGAGCAACTGCGCCGCTTCAAGGAGCGCGAACAAATTGCCTTTAAGCGCTTCAAGATTACCGAGGAAGACTGGCGCAACCGCGACAAGTGGGAGGCCTACCAGCACGCCATCTGCGACATGGTGGAGCGCACCAGCACCGGTGAGGTACCTTGGACGCTGGTGGAGTCCAACGACAAGAACTTTGCCCGGGTCAAGATCCTGCGCACACTGTGCGAACGCATGGAGGAGGCCTTGGAAAAGGCACCGGAAGCCACCGAGCCAGCCCTGCAAATCCCAAATTCTTCTGCCAAGGCACGCAAAGCCAGTAAGGTCGCAAAGGCGGAAAAAGCCGCCAAAGTGCCCAAAACCAAGTCGGAAAAGCCTGCCAAGGTGGGTAGTAAAAAGAAGTAACGGCGGAACAAACTGCTAGCGCAACCGGGCTTTGCCGGCGCGCCGAAGTTCGACGGCATCGCTCGGGTTGGCGCTTGCTTCACCGGCGCGAAGCCTGAACAGCCGCATCGAGCTGTTCACATTCTCCACCTGGAAATGCAAGGACTTGGCCGTGGCGGCCAACTGCTCGACCATGGCAGCGTTTTGCTGCGTAATGGAGTCCATCTGCACCAGTGACTCCCGGATTTGGGAAATACCCAATGTCTGCTCATTGGAGGCGAGGCTGATGGCGTCCAGCACAGTGCTGACTTCGGTGACCGAGCCTACTGCGGTCGACATGCGCTCCATCGCCAATTTGGTCTGGCTCTCTCCGGCATCGATTCTTTCGCTGGACTCGGTAATCAGGATCCGGATTTCCTTGGCTGCGGCGGCAGTGCGCTGTGCCAGTGCCCGTACTTCGGCCGCAACCACTGCAAAGCCACGGCCTTGGTCACCCGCCCGCGCAGCCTCGACGGCGGCGTTCAGCGCCAGGATATTGGTCTGGAAGGCAACGCCCTCAATCAACTGAATGAACTCGGTAATCTTGTGGGAAGACTGAGCAATGCCGTCCATCGCCGAGGACACCGACAAGACCGCCTCGTTGCTGAGTTTGGCGACCTCCGTCGTTTGGTGCGCAAGTTCCGAACCCCGGTTGGCCGATAGGGCGCTTTGCTCCACGGTTGCGTTAATTTCTTCCATGGACGCCGCTGTTTCTTGCAGGCTGCTGGCCTGGGCTTCGGTGCGTGAGGAGAGGTCCTGGTTGCCATCGGCGATTTCCTGCACGGCAACACCAAGCTGGCGGATTTCGTCGCGTACATCACTCACGACCGTGCGCAGGTTGACCGACATTTGCATCATGGCTTGCTGCAGTTGCCCGGTCAGGCCCTCGCCGTCATGCCGAATGGCATGCGACAGGTCGCCTGCGGCAAGGTGGTTGGCGTCGGCCAGCAAGGTTTGCAGCGGGCGTACCGTCATTGCAAGGGTTGACCAATAAGTCAGCCCCGACAACAGGCATGCTGTCACCGCCACCAGCCACCAAGGCGCTGCCAGCACCAACTGGCTGACCAGCAAGGCAACGCTGGCCACTTGGACCCATGCCAGCTTGGCGGTCAGGCCGGGATGCAACCAGCGCTGCACCGAGCCGACGAGGTCGCGACGTACCACCTGCCCACGCTTGAGCGTGCGCACCAAGTGACCTGCATTGGCCTCGGCGCGCATTTGCGCGTAGAGACTCTCGGCCGCCGCAATTTCGGAGCGGGAAGGGGCCGTGCGTATCGACAGGTAGCCGGTCACCGTGTCGCCGTCCAGCATGGGAGTGGCATTGGCCCGCACCCAGTAGTGATCGCCATTTTTTCGGCGATTCTTGACCAGACCGGTCCATGGCAGTTGCTTTTGAATCGTGTCCCACAAGTCGCGGAATGCTTCTTCCGGCATGTCGGGGTGGCGCACCAGGTTGTGCGGCTGGCCAAGCAATTCAACGGTTGAATAACCGCTGACTTCTGCAAACGCCGGGTTGCAGTAGGTGATCCGTCCCTTCAGGTCCGTGACCGATACCAGCGTCTGATGGGACGCCAGGGTGTATTCAGTTGTGCTAACCGGTAAATTGGTTCTCATCCCTGGTCCGAATCCCTGTGTATTTGTAGTTGGCAACCCCGTTTACCAATGGCTAGCAAGGGTTGCGCCAAATATTAAGGTACCCCTTAGGGGTATCGGTGTCTATGTATTGATCCAGACAGAATGGATCCGCACAGAGGGCAGGGTAAGGCTCACCCAACGGGCGCATGCAAGCGCCCGTGGCGCTAGTAGGGTTTGAAATTTCCGCCCTGGCTGATGCCGACCTGCAGCACGGGAGACGACAACCGGGGTGCCTTGGCCCGACGATCCTGCGAGACCGCCTTGGTGGCAGAAGCCGCGACCGGCCGCTTGCTGACCTTGAAGAACGCAATGCTGCTCTGCAAAGACTGGGCTTGCCCGGACAGTTCTTCGCTGGTGGCGGCCAACTCTTCCGAGGCCGAGGCATTTTGCTGCGTTGCGCGCGCCAGTTGACTCATGGCACCGCCGATCTGGGTGACCGATTCACTTTGCTCGCTGCTGGCAGCGGCAATTTCCTGCACCAATTCGCTGGTTTTCTGGATGCTGGGAACAATTTCATCGAGCAACTTGCCAGCGCTTTCTGCGGTGGACACGCTGCTGGCAGCCAGTTCGCCAATCTCGCGCGCCGCTTGTTGGCTGCGTTCGGCCAGCTTGCGCACTTCGGCGGCAACCACCGCAAAGCCCTTGCCGTGCTCACCCGCCCGCGCGGCTTCAATGGCCGCGTTCAGCGCCAGCAGATTGGTCTGGTAAGCAATGTCGTCCACGATGCCAATCTTGGAGGCGATCTGCTTCATGGCCTGTACCGTGTCATTGACCGCGCGTCCACCTTCCACCGCTTCGCGGCTGGTTTTGCTGGCCATGCCGTCGGTCACCTTGGCGTTGTCGCTGTTCTGGTTGATGGAGGCCGACATGGTATCCATCGTGGCCGTGGTTTCTTCCACGCTGGCCGCTTGCTCGCTGGCCGCTTGCGACAAGGATTGGGCGGTCGCGCTGACCTGATCGGCGGCACCCGTCAGTGAATCAGCCGCCAAATGCACTTCGCCCAGCACGCGGGTGAGGTTATCGGCGGTGGTGTTGGCGCTGTCCTTCACCTGCCCAAACAGGCCGCCATATTCCCGCTCAATGCGTTGGGACAAGTCGCCCTCGGCAAAGGCTCCGAGCAAACGGGCCACATCGTGCAGGCCTTGTTCGCTGGTGGTCATCAGGGAATTCATACCGTTGGCCAGATTGGCAATAAATCCCGTCTTGCCCGCTGCATCAATGCGGTGCGAGAAGTCACCTTGACCGGCAGCTTCCACCAGAGCGGCCACCTCCCGCTCTGCCGCCAGTTGGTCGGTAATGTCGTCCCACTGCCCAATGGTTCCGAGGCGCACGCCGGAATCCGAAATCACCGCGCTGGTGGTGAGGCGGTAGATACGTCCACCCAACTCGAGTTGAGACTGCACCGTGCCGGTCAGGTTGCGCAGACGGGTGAGTGCGGCCTGCGCGTCGGCGTAGAAGACACCAATACTTCCGTTGACCACCTTGTGCGGGTCGAACCCGGGAATGTTCTTGCGGAAAGCTTCCTGATCGCGGATCAAAACATCGCGCAGGGCATGGTTGACATACAGCACGGTGCCATCGTCCGCCGCAATGCGCACGGGCATGCTGACGTTGTCCAGTGCCGCCTTGATGCGGGCGTTGAACTGGGCTGCATTGAAGTCGGCCTGCATCTGCTCACGGGCACCTTCGGCGGCTGCGGTGATCTTGGCTTTTTCACCCGGCAGACTTTCCATACGCTGCGAGAAGTCGCCCTTGGCATACGCACCAATCAGTTCCACCAAGCGCGCATTGAGCGTGGCCTGGGCATGAATCATGTGGTTAAAGTCCTGCGCCATCTGGCCAAACGCACCGGCAAATGCCTGTGCCGGCATGCGATGGCTGGTTTCGCCCAGATCGTTGTGGCGGTGCGCCATGTCGGACTGCGCGGCACTAAAGGCCACCAGGGTCTGCTGCATGTCGCCCATGGCCTGCAGCAGTTTGCCGGTTTCATCCATGGCCGTGGTATCGGTGTTGTTATCGAGCTGGCCCTGTGCCACGGCTTGCGCCACGGCCACCGCACGCCCCAGGGGACGCAGGATGCTGCCGGCAATCGTGTAGGCGATGACACCGGTAACGCCGAGCGCCACCAGGATGGCCACAGCCACTTCCACAAGTTCTGTCATGAACTGGGTGCGCACGTCATCCATGTACAGGCCCGAACCTATTACCCATCCCCAGGGCTTGAAGCCAGTGACATACGACACCTTCTCGACCGGCTTTTCCTGCCCGGGCTTGGGCCACAGGTAACTCAGGTAACCGGCGCCGTCCTTTTTGACCGTATCGACAAAGCGCACAAACACGGCATTGCCTTCGGGATCTTTGACACCACTGACATCTTTGCCATTGAGTTCGGGTTTGAAGGGGTGAGTGATCAAGCGCACGTCGAGGTCGTTGATCCAGAAATACTCTTTGCCGGCGTAGCGGGCATCGTTGACCATTTTGATGGCCAATGCCTGGGCTTGGTCATGGGGGATTTTTCCAGCCACTTCCTGCTGGTAGATCGACTCCACGATGGAGGTCGCCACTTCCACACTTTGCTTGATGGAGGCCTTGCGGTCGTTGTAGCTGCTCTGGTACTGAAGCCACAACAGCAGGCTACTCAGGATCACCAGGATGACACTGCTAAATCCGACCAGCAGGGTCAATTTCCACTTGATCGAGACTTGGCTCAACCAACCTTCAGACGAATGAAAGTGCGTGCTCAAAGTGAAGTCTCCTTCGCAAATTGATTTTAGTTAGGTGCATTATCACCAAATTGGGGCATACAAAAGGGCGCTTGGCGGCTTTTTTGGCTGTGGCAAACTCGCGGCCTCTGTGCCCCGGCACGCTTGTTATTCCGTCTCTCTTTCATGCAGAAAATCATCGCGCAAATCGCGCAAGAAATCCGTGTTCGTTCGGAACAAGTCCAAACCGCCGTCGAGCTGCTGGACGGCGGCGCCACGGTCCCGTTTATTGCCCGTTACCGCAAGGAAGCCACCGGCGGCCTGGACGACATCCAGTTGCGTGAACTCGAGGCTCGCCTGAGTTACTTGCGTGAACTGCGCGACCGCAAACTGGCGGTGGTCAAGAGCATTGAGGAGCAGGGCAAGTTGACGCCCGCGTTGTTGGCCGCCATTGAGGCCTGCCCGACCAAGCAGGAGTTGGAAGACCTGTATTTGCCATTTAAGCCCAAGCGCCGAACCAAGGGCATGATCGCCCGCGAGGCCGGAATTGAGCCGCTGGCCGACAAGCTGTTTGCCGACCCCACATTGATGCCCACCGCCGAGGCCGAGGCCTTTGTATTGAAAGAAAAGACCGAGGCCGGTGACGACTTCACCACCGTGCAGGCGGTGCTAGACGGTGTGCGCGACATTCTGAGCGAGCGCTGGGCCGAAGACCCGGTGCTGGTGCAGGACCTGCGCGAATGGCTATGGCAGGAGGGCTTGCTGCAATCCAAGTTAATGGACGGCAAGGATGAAACCAATGCCGATGTGGCCAAGTTCCGAGACTACTTTGACTACGACGAGCCGATTGGTCGCGTGCCTTCGCACCGGGCTTTGGCCGTGTTCCGCGGCCGCCAGCTTGAAATTCTGGATGCCAAACTGGTGCTGCCGGAGCCGCCGGTTGCCGCGCCCGTAGCCGCCGTTCCGGGCAAGCGCGCAGCGCCGGTCGTCACCCTGGCTGAGGGGCGCCTCGCTTTGAAGTTGGGCTGGAGCCACCTGGGCAGGGCGGGCGACGACTTGATCCGGAAGTGCGTGGCCTGGACCTGGAAAGTCAAACTCAGCCTGTCCACCGAGCGCGACCTGTTTGCCCGGCTGCGGGAAGAAGCCGAAAAGGTGGCCATCAAGGTGTTCGCCGACAACTTGCGCGACTTGCTGCTGGCCGCACCGGCCGGCCCGCGTGTGGTGATGGGTCTGGACCCCGGCATTCGCACCGGCGTCAAAGTGGCCGTGGTCGATGCCACCGGCAAGCTGGTGGAAACGTCGACCGTGTATCCGCACGAACCGCGCAAGGACTGGGACGGCTCGCTGCACACCCTGGGCGCTTTGTGCATGCGCCACGGCGTGAACCTGATTGCGATTGGCAATGGCACCGCCAGCCGCGAGACCGACAAGCTGGCCGCCGACCTGATCAAGCTCTTGGCCAAAGGAAGCGACAAGCCCATCGACAAGGTGGTAGTCAGTGAGGCCGGCGCGTCGGTGTACTCCGCCAGCGAATTTGCTTCGCAGGAAATGCCCGATGTGGACGTCAGCCTGCGCGGTGCCGCCAGCATTGCCCGGCGCCTGCAGGACCCGCTGGCCGAGCTGGTCAAGATCGACCCGAAGAGCATTGGTGTGGGCCAGTACCAGCACGACGTGAACCAAAGCGCGCTGGCGAAAACGCTGGACGCGGTGGTGGAAGACTGTGTGAACTCGGTCGGTGTAGACCTGAACACCGCGAGCGTTCCGCTGTTGTCGCGCGTGTCCGGTTTGTCGGGCACCGTCGCCAAGGCGGTGGTGCGCTGGCGCGAGTCCAACGGCGCTTTCAGTAGCCGGCAAGACCTGCTCAAGGTCAGCGGCCTGGGTGCCAAAACCTTTGAGCAAAGTGCAGGCTTCCTGCGCATTCGCGGTGGCAGCAACCCGCTGGACATGACCGGTGTGCACCCCGAAACCTATCCAGTGGTGGAACAGATCATGGCCAAAGCGGGCAAGCCGGTGAATGAAGTCATGGGCCGCGCCGACATGCTGAAAACTTTGCGCCCCGAGCTGTTTGCCAATGCGCAGTTCGGTGTGATCACGGTCAAGGACATCCTGACCGAGTTGGAAAAGCCGGGCCGCGATCCGCGCCCGGACTTCAAGGTGGCGCGCTTTAACGACGGCGTGGAAGACATCAAGGATTTAAAGGAAGGCATGGTGCTGGAGGGCACGGTCAGCAACGTGGCCGCCTTCGGCGCTTTTGTGGACCTGGGCGTGCACCAGGACGGGCTGGTACATGTGAGCCAGTTGGCGCACAAGTTTGTGAACGATGCGCGCGAGGTCGTCAAAACGGGCGACATCGTCAAGGTGCAGGTGGTGGAGGTCGATGTGGCCCGCAAGCGCATTGCCCTGACTATGAAACTGGGTGCAGCTCCGGCCCGCTCGGCGTCTGATCGTGCGGGTGACAACCGCTACCAGGGCCCGGCCCGGGGCGAGCGACAACATGGTGGCCGTCGCGACGAAGGCTTTGGCGGCCAGTCGGCCATGGCCAGCGCTTTTGCCAAGCTAAAGCGCTAAGCAACCGGGTCACCAAACGTCGCGTTGCGCGCCATGCCAGCACATAATCCCCCTGATCGATTGCGAAAAAAATTAGGGCACGCATCCATGAACCTCAAAGAGTTGTTGGCGGGGCAGTTCAATTTGCCGAGCATTCCCAAAGTGGTGGCGCTCCTGCTCACCGAACTGGACCGGCCCGAGGTGGACCTCAAGAAGGTGAACCACCTGATTGGCACCGACCCGGCGCTCACCACGCGCTTGCTGCGCCTGGCGAACTCCGACTTTTTCAAGCTCAGCGGCAAGATCCACAGTGTTTCTGAGGCACTGGCCTTGCTGAACCTGGCGCTGGTACGCAGCATGGCGCAAGAGGCCGCCCAATCGGCCTCCATCAAGGCCGTCCCCGGCATCAACCTGCAACGTTTTTGGGACTACAGCCACAACGTGGCGCGGGTCTCGCGCTCGCTGGCCGGTCTGGTTCGGCAAAACCAGCAGGCCGCTTTTACCTGCGGACTGATCCACGCGGTGGGCGAACTGGCCATGCACCTGGCCATGCCCGAAGAAACCGCGGCGCTATCGCAAAAGGTGGAGCCGCTGGAATTGCGCCGGGCCGCTGCCGAGCGCAGCACCTTTGGCTATTGCTATGCCACGGTGGGGGCTGGCTTTGCCCGCATGTGGCAGTTTCCGCAGCCCATGATCGACGCGCTGGAACACCAATATGCGCCGTTTGAAAACAACGTCTACGAACCCATGGCCGGCGTAATTCACCTCGCCGCATGGCGCGCCCGCGCCAAAGAGGCCCATATGAGCGAACGCTCGATGGCGGTAACTTTTCCGGGTGCGGTGGGCGTGGCGCTGGGCCTGGACATTGACATGGTGCTGCAGCAAGACCCGTTCGACTGGGCGGCGCACACCTAGGCGCTGGCGTGCAGGCACTGCAGTTGTATGCCGGGCCGGCGGCGCGGGCGCAGATTGCCCGCCACGGCCTGAGCGCCCAAGACGTTTATATGGACGCCTCCTGTTTGACAAGGATTTTTCGTGCGGCAACTGGCAGGTCGCGGTTTTATATTCGGCCTGGTTACGGAATCAGTATCCGTAGGCCATGATGGAACTCGCTGGCTGACTCCTCATTTCACTCTCGGACTTCGAGTCCAGAACGTCTTTCAGGTTTAGTCATCCACAGGTCCTACCTGACTACCATCACTCAAAACACCTCGCCAAATTCTTTCATCACTTCAAAACATCTTAGGCAAATGCCGGCTCCGACCACTAAGCCGGAGCCACGCTAATGTGGTTTTGTTTGTAGGGCCTGTCGTGGGCTAATAGTGCCCACATGGTTCGAGCCATCTTGTTCGCAAGTGCTACGGCCACTACGTTGTGCGGTCGTCGCGACTGCAATTCTGCAAGCCACGTTGGCGGTTCTTTTTGATGCACCATTACAGATCTGGCGCCGTGAATCAGCAGGGTTCGGAGATACGTGTCTCCACGTTTACTGATACCCAGCAATTTCGTCTTTCCTCCGGTACCCGTTTGTCCAGGAACCAAGCCAAGGAAAGCGGCAAACTCGCGCCCTGATTTAAATGCATGTGGATTCGACATCGTCGCCACCGCAGCAGTAGCCGTCAGCAACCCCACGCCAGGAATCTCCGCGATGACTTTGCAAGCTCGTTCCTCCTTCATCCAATCTCTCAGTCGCTGCTCAATGGCAGCGACTTCGTCGTCCAATTTTCCAACGCGGCCCCATTGATCTCGAAGGGATTCGATAAGAACTGCAGGCAACCTAGCGGTCAATTTTGCAAGTATGGAAGCTATCGCACGATTGATCCCGGCTCGGCCTACGCCCATGACCTCGCCATACTCGGCGAGCAGACCCCGCAAACCATTGATCTGCATCGTTCGGAACTTGATCAGCTGTTGCCGCATTCGGTGCAAGGCCAATATCGCCTGTTGAGCTTCTGTTTTGACCGCCACGCATTTCACGGGCTGTTGGACAGCCATCCAAATTGCCTTTGCGTCTGCAAAGTCACTTTTGTTGCGGTTGACAAATGCCTTCACGGCCTTGCCAGCCATAATCCGCAAGTCGTGCCCAAGCCCGATCAACATGCGCGCCCAGTGTTGAGCACCTCCACATGCCTCCATACCAATGAGGCAACGCTCACGATTCGAAAAGAGCTGCAGTAAGCTCGCCCTCTTGACTTGGCGGTTAACCAATTCGCCGGAAGCTGGATCCACCCAGCAGACCTGGAATACATTTTTTGCAATGTCGATACCCACGGCGTTTAAGTTCATAAGGAGCTCCTAACAAAGTTGGAAACGGACATTAAAAACCTCTCTCCACCAGGGCTCAAGGTCTGAGCCCTTTCGGGGGAGGCGTCCATTCCATTTCACACCATAGCCGCTGCTGCCGGTGGCCCCAAAGGCCTGTTGCTGGGGCCGCTGGACCGCTTCATTTTTGGTGAGTGGCTGGCTGCGAGCCACAACCCGGTGGATTTGATCGGCGCGTCGATTGGAGCCTGGCGCATGGCCACGGCCTGCCTCGGTCAGCCGATAGCGGCACTGGAACGGCTAGAGCACGATTACATCCACCAGCATTACGAAGCCCCGCCGGGCCGCAAACGCCCCAGTGCTGACCAGGTAAGCGAGAGCTTCGGCCGCACCATTGCGACGTTTTATCAAGGGCGAATCGATGAACTGCTGAGCCAGGAACGGTACCGCCTGCATATCGTGACCTCACGCGGCCGCCATCTGCTGGCGCGGGAGCGGGGCTTGCGCGCACCGCTGGGTTATCTGGGCGCTTACCTGACCAACGCGGTGCACCGCAAGGCCATGGGAGCCTGGCTGGAGCGGGTGGTTTTTTCCAATGGCAAGGGCTCCTCGCTGCCGTTTGCCACGCAGGATTACCGGACCCGGCAGGTGCGCTTAACGCCCGACAACTTCCAGGCGGCCCTGCAGGCGAGTTGTTCGATTCCATTTGTATTGCGCGCCGTGCACGATATTCCCGGTGCGCCCCCCGGGGCCTATTGGGACGGCGGCATTACCGATTACCACCTGCACTTGAATTACGCGGCTGCGCGCCCTGAAGGAATCGTGCTGTACCCGCACTTTCAGCAGGCCGTGGTGCCCGGTTGGCTGGACAAAAGCCTTAAGTGGCGGCACCACAGCACCGCATTTCTGGACACCATGTTGTTGCTGGCGCCGCGCCCCGAATGGGTCAAAACCCTGCCGCGCGGCAAGCTGCCGGATCGCACCGATTTCACCTATTTCGGCCCTGATCTGGCAGGCCGGGTCAAGGCCTGGAGCACCGCCACTGCAGCCGCCCGGCAACTGGCGGACGAATTTGCTGAGTGGCTGCAACGCCCTGATTTGAGCCAGGTGCTGCCGTTGTGACGTGTGGGCTAAAGGACTAGAGCGAGTCGGTCAGCATGGCACGGTACTCGTCGGGCGTGGCAATGCGCGGGTTGGTCTTGTGGCAGTGGTCGGCCATGGCGCCTTGAATCACCGCATCAAACTGGTCCGGCGTCACGCCCATGGCGGCCAAGCCCGAGGGCAGGCCCAGGCGCGCGTTCATTTCCTGGATCGCTGGCCCGATATCGGCCGCGCTACTCAAGCCCATGGCATGCGCCATGCGCTCCAGGCGGCGTTCCTGCTGCACCGATTCGGCAGCCGCATTAAAGGCAACTACGGCCGGCAAAAACACCGCATTCAGCGTGCCGTGGTGCAAGCGTGGGTTCACGCCGCCCAGGCTGTGGCTGAGCGAATGCACGCAGCCCAGGCCTTTTTGAAATGCCATGGCTCCCTGCATGGAGGCGCTCATCAGGTGCTTGCGCGCTTCGCGGTCGCTACCGTCCTGGGTGGCGCGGGCAATGTGGGCCCAGGCCCTTTCCAGCCCGTCCAACGCAATGCCGTCGGCGGGTGGGTTGAAGGGCGGTGCCATAAAGGTTTCCATGCAGTGCGCAATCGCGTCCATGCCGGTGGCGGCGGTCAGCATGGGCGGCAGGCCCAAAGTGAGTTCGGGGTCGCAAATGGCGGTCTTGGGCACCAGGTGCCAGGAGTGAAAACCCAGCTTGCGGTGGTCGTCCACGATGATGATGGCACCGCGCGCCACTTCGCTGCCGGTGCCGCTGGTGGTGGGCACGGCAATCAACGGTGCCACCCGGTCAGTGATGCGGGGGCTGCCCCCTTCAATGGTGGCGTAGTGGGTGAGGGGGCCTTCGTGTGTGGCGGCAATCGCCACGCCCTTGGCACAGTCAATGGCAGAGCCGCCGCCGACCGCAATCAGGCCGTCACAGCGCCGGCTCCGGTAGATTTCGGCAGCGGCGCGCACCGCCGCTTCGGTGGGGTTGGAGGGCGTTTGGTCGAACACGGCGCAGTCGGGCTGGCCCAGCGCATCAAGCGCCTTTTGCAGAATGCCGGCCGCCTTGACGCCCGGATCGGTGACGATCAGCGGGCGCGAAATGCCCACCCGCTGGCACTCCGCCTGCAGCAGGCGTATGGCGCCAAATTCGAACTGAACCTGCGTGATGTAATAAATAAGGGACATGGCAAAGCGGCGTGTAGGATGACCGGCTGACTGTACCCATATTGACCGTTTTTTCTAGCCCGCCAGTCGCCTATGAGTCACCGCAATCCGCACGCCCTGCTCACGCCCACCATGCACAAGGTGCTCGAACGCATGCACCGTGCCCAGAAGATTCCCATGCATGCCTTGACCCCGCAGCAGGCCCGCAGCCTGTATGCCGGCGCTGCCGAGGTGCTGGAGTTGCCGCGCCAAAACATGGACCGGGTCGAAGACTTTACGGTGACCGCCCGCGATGGCTACCCGATTCCTGTGCGCCTGGTAGCACCCGCCGGACCCCATTTGCCGGTGCTGGTGTACTTGCACGGCGGTGGTTTCACCATTGGCAGCATCGCGACGCATGACATCTTGTGCCGACGCCTGAGCCATCTGGCGCATTGCGCGGTGCTGTCGGTGGACTACCGGCTGGCGCCCGAACACAAGTTTCCGCAGGCGCAGGAAGACGCGTGGGACGTGCTGCAATGGGTTGCCAAGTTGGGTGCTGAACGGGGGTTGGATAGCCAGCGCGTGGCGGTGGGCGGCGACAGTGCCGGTGGCACCTTGTCGGCGGTCTGCGCCATTCTGGCGCGCGATGCCGGCGTGAAACTTTGCCTGCAACTGCTGTTTTATCCGGGTACGGTGGGCCACCAGAACACCGCGTCCCACAATCGCTTTGCCAAGGGATTTTTGCTGGACGAGGCGCAGATCACCTACTTTTTCGAGCACTACATTCGCGCCCCTAAAGACCGCGACGACTGGCGTTTTGCCCCGCTGGACGGGCGCACGCCCGAGGGCCACGAGGCCGAACTGCACGGTGTGGCACCGGCCTGGCTGGGCCTGGCGGAATGTGATCCGCTGGTGGACGAAGGCGTGGCCTATGCCGACCGGTTAAGAATGGCTGGGGTGCCGGTGGACTTGGAGATTTACCGGGGCGTGGTGCATGAGTTCATCAAGATGGGGCGTGCCGTGCCCGAAGCGGCCCAAGCCCACGCCGATGCGGCGCGGGCGCTGAAGGAGGCTTTCCAGTTATGACACCGAAAAAGTCAGATTTCCGCTGCCTTGACCGCATGCGCGTGCGCTGGGCCGAAGTGGACTTGCAGAAGATCGTCTTCAACGCCCATTACCTGATGTACTTTGATACTGCGCTGGCCGCCTTGTGGCGCGGTTTTGCCGCGGACTACCACCCGACGATGGCCCTGATGGACGGCGACCTGTATGTCAAAAAGGTCAGCATTGAGTACTTTGCCTCGGCCGAATACGACGATGTAATTGATGTCGGCCTGCGCTGCGCCCGCATCGGCAATTCGTCCATCACCCTGCAAGGCGGCATTTTCCGGGGCCAGCAGTTGCTGGTGACCGGTGAGCTGATATATGTATTTGCCGACCCGCATAGCCAGACCTCCAAGCCGGTGCCTCCGGGCTTGCGCCGGCTTTACGAAGGTTTTGACGCCGGCGAGCAAATGGTGCAACAGCGCCTGGGCAACTGGCAGACGTTAGGTGACGGGAGCACGGCCTTGCGGCACCAGGTGTTTGCCCAAGAGCAGGGCATTGCACCAGACCTGATGTGCGATGCGCACGACGCCACGGGCGTGCATGCGGTATTTGTCAATTTGCTGGAGCAACCGATTGCTTGCGGTCGCTTGGTGCATGAAAGTGCCGGTTGCGGGCGGATTGGCCGCATGGCGGTGGCCCGACCGTTGCGTAGCAGCGGGCTGGGCGGGCAGTTATTGCAGTCGCTGGTGGAGGCGTCAAGGCAGCGCGGCGACCGCGCAGTGACGCTGCATGCCCAGGTTAGCGCCCAGTCGTTCTATGAAAAGCACGGTTTTACCGCGCAAGGGCCGGTGTTTGACGAGGCCGGCATCCCGCACATCGAAATGCAGAAAACCTTTTGAAGGCAGTGCCGGCGAGGCGGCTACCGCACTGGGCTGGGCCTAAAAGCCCAGCGACGCCAGCAAATCGTCCACGTCGTCCTGCTTCAGGGCCTTGTCGGCAATCTGCGGGCCGTCCAGCACGTGGGTGTCCACCGTAGCGGGTTCCTTGACTTCAGGTTCCACGGGCGCCTGCTCGGGTGAGCTGTCCACCAGCAGTTGAACCAGTTGCAACTCGGTGCGGGTAATGATGTCGATAACCTTTTGAATCACCTGGCCCGACAAGTCCTGAAAATCCTGCGCCATCATGATGTCGCTGAGCACTTCGCTTTGTTGCTCGGCAAACTTGGCGGTGCTTTGCGCAAATTTGCCGCAAGTCACCATCATGCCGCGCGCCAGATCCACCGTCATGTTGGGGTTGGCGGCCATGCGGGTTAGCGATTCACCCAGTTGCACGCCACGGGTTTGCAGATCGTTGCACTCGGGCTTGGCCTTTTCAACCAAGGTCAACACCTTGTTGGCCGCGTTTTCGGTCATCTTGCCGACATAGGCCAGTCGGTCGCGGGCGTTGGGAATCTCTTGAACGATGTTGTGGAGGTTATTGCTGCCAAGCACCGTCAGCGCTTCGTGCATCTCGCGGGTGATCGCACCCAGGCGGGTAAACGCTTCTTCTTTGGTGAGGGGAGTAGACATGTATTTCTGCCAATCGTGTGTGACAAGGCCTGCCGCCATTATGAAACCGAAGTCGGGCGTTTAAACACTGCGCCCGCTAGTTTTGGCTTATTTGCGTGCGCTAGATGTCTTCCAGCAGCGCGTAAGGCAGCGGCAATATGGCGAGCTCGTCACCCGACGCAGAACCGACGTGGAGCGTGCCACTTTCCAGGGCGGATAACTGCAAGGAAACGAGGGCATCCCAGCCACCGTGTGGTGCGGCCGCAGACTGCACCACCAGCCCGACCGGCTGGCTGGCATCGCCACTACTGAAAACCTCTTGACCTGGCGTCAGCAGACCTTTGGCGTGCGTCAGAAAGGCGCGCCGCTTGAGCGTGCCACGGAACTGGCTGCGCGCCACCACTTCCTGGCCGGGGTAACAGCCCTTCTTGAAATTGACGCCCCCCACCGATTCGTAATTCAGCATTTGCGGCACAAACGCCTCGAAAACCGGCTGGGTCAGCGTGGCAATGCCGCTCTGGACCTCGCTCCACAACCAAGTTTCTGTAGCCAAAGCGGGCGCGTCGGGCACGGCGGTGCCGGCCGGTGCCAGCCAGAGCGCGCGGGCCACACCCAACGCGGGATACAGCCGCACTGCCATTGCCTCACTGTTGCGTGCCAGCGACCAAGGCGCTTCCGGCAAACCAGCAAAATCGTGGACGGCAGCACCGGCCAGACCGCACAGGGTCCATTCACCGCTGGCATCGGACAACTGCACTTTGGCACGCATGACAAACATGGAAAGGCGCTTCAGTGTCGCCGGCAGCAAGTCCCGGCTGCACACCAGCAGAATCTCGGTGGCACTGCGTTTGAAGCCAATGAAACTGGCCTGCATCCGCCCCTTGGCGGAGCAAAAAGCGGCAAGCCGGGCCTGATCGAGGCCCAACAGGGCAAAGTCCTGCGTCAATTGACCGTGAATGAACTTGGCGGCGTCATCGCCCTGGAGCCGAATCACGCCGAGGTGATTGAGGGGAGCAAGGCCATCGAGCAAAGCACCGGCATCCTTGGCCGGCAGGGGAGATGTCTGAGTTTCATGCATGTCTCCATTATGATTCGCGCCATGTTTTCCCACCGGATGTAAGGCTGTGCGCATTGTTTTTTCTGTGGTGCTTGCGGCCTTGCTGGCGCTGGGTGTTGGCGGCTATGTCTGGCTGCAGCAGCCCTTGGAAATGGCGACTGAGTCGGTTGATTTGTCGATTGAACCGGGAACCAGCCCGCGCGAGCTTGCGCAGCAAGTTCAGCAGGCCGGTGTTGCGGTGCAGCCCTCACTGCTGTACTGGTACTTCCGGTTGTCGGGCCAAGCGCGGCTGATCAAGGCCGGCAGCTACGAGTTGGAACGCGGCGTTACGCCAACCAGCCTGTTGCGTAAGTTGGTGCGGGGCGAAGAGGCCCTGCGCAGTGTCACGCTGGTCGAAGGCTGGAATTTCCAGCAGTTGCGCGAAGCCCTGAGAAAGGCCGACCAGCTTCGCCCCGATTCGGAGGGGCTCAGCCCTGAGCAGGTGATGGAGCAAATCGGCCGTCCAGGCATACCTGCGGAAGGGCGCTTTTATCCCGACACCTACACCTATGCGAAGGGTTCGTCGGATTTGGCACTGCTCAAGCGTGCCGCGCGTTCCATGGACAAACATCTGGAGGTCGCTTGGGCCCAGCGCGCTCCCGGCGTGCCGGTCAAGTCACCGGAGGAAGCCCTGGTGCTCGCCAGCATTGTCGAAAAAGAAACTGGTCGCGCCAGCGACCGTCCGCTGATCGCCTCGGTTTTCAGCAACCGCCTGCGCATTGGCATGCGGCTGCAGACCGATCCAACCGTGATTTATGGACTGGGCGCGCGTTTTGACGGCAACTTGCGCAAGGCCGACCTGTTGGCCGACACGCCCTGGAACACCTACACCCGCGCCGGCTTGCCGCCTACGCCGATTGCCATGCCGGGCAAAAGCGCCTTGCAGGCTGCGCTGCATCCAGCGCCCTCTCAGGCGCTGTACTTTGTGGCGCGGGGTGACGGCAGCAGCCACTTCAGCACCACCCTCGACGAGCACAATAGAGCGGTTAACAAATACCAGCGTGGCCAGTAATGAACGGAACTTTTATCAGCTTTGAAGGCATCGATGGCGCTGGAAAATCCACCCACATTGACGCCCTGGCCCATTCTTTCAAGGCCCAAGGCCGTAACGTCACCCTGACGCGCGAACCCGGCGGCACGCCGCTGGCCGAGCGGCTGCGTGCGCTGGTGCTGAATGAACCCATGGATGCCATGACCGAAGCGCTGCTGGTGTTTGCAGCGCGGCGCGACCACATTGTTCAGGTGATCCGCCCGGCACTGGAGCGCGGCGACGTGGTGCTGTGTGACCGCTTCACCGACGCCACTTTTGCCTATCAGGGCGGCGGCCGGGGTTTTGACTGGGGCGTGCTGACGGCGCTGGAACATTGGGTGCAGGGCGGCGACAGCCTGCTGCAGCCGCACCTGACGATCTGGTTTGATCTGCCCGCCAGTGTGGCGGCGGTGCGCTTGGCCTCGGCCCGCGTGCCCGACAAGTTTGAGGCGCAACCTGCCGTGTTTTTTGACAAAGTGGCCGCCGCTTACGCGCGGCGCTACGCCGCCGATGGCGAACGGTTTGTCCGCGTCGATGCCAATCAGACCCCCGACGCAGTTTGGGCCGAAGTGTTGGCCGGCGTGCGGCAAAAGGGCCTTTTGCCGTGAGCGAAGCCATGCAGCCCGGTGCCGTTCCCCCTTGGGTCCGGGTGCAAGCAAAGCAATTGCTGGCGCAGCAGGGCCATGCCTGGTTGCTGCATGGGCCATCGGGTCTGGGCCAATACCGGCTGGCGCTGGAACTGGCGCGGGCCTGGCTGTGCGAAACGCCTTCGGAATCGGGTGCCTGCGGCCAATGCCCGAGCTGCCACGCGATTGACGTTCGCACCCATGCCGACTTGTGCGTGCTGATGCCCGAAACCACCTTGCTGGAGTTGGGGTGGCCTTTGAGTGAAAAGGCCCAGGCTGATATTGACGACAAAAAGCGCAAGGCCAGCCGGGAGATTCGGGTGGACGCCATGCGCGATGCCATTGAATTTTCCCAGCGCACCAGCGCCCGCGGTCGCGGCAAAGTGGTGTTGGTCTATCCAGCCGAGCAAATGAACGCCATCACGGCCAACGCACTGCTCAAGACGTTGGAAGAACCGCCCGGCGACGTGCGTTTTGTACTGGCTACCGAGTCCTCGCACCAGCTTTTGCCCACTATCCGCAGCCGTTGCCTGGGTCACGCCATGGTATGGCCCGAGCCTGCTGCAGCCTTGTCGTGGCTGGTGGACCAAGGCGTGGATGCAGCCACGGCCAAAGGGCATTGGATGGCAGCCGGTGGCCGGCCAGATGACGTGTTACGGCTGCTTTCCAGCGGCCGATCGGCGGAAGACTGGCAACGCTTTCCGGCGGCCATGGCGGCAGGCAATGCGTCTGCCGTGCGCGACTGGGCGATTCCCGAATTGGTCGATGCGCTGCAGAAGCTGTGTCACGACGCTCTTTGTATTCAGCAGCAGGCCGAGCCACGCTTCTTTGCCCTCAAAGCGCCGGCACCGGGAAAAGGGCCCAGCCTGGAATCGCTTTCGAGGTGGTCGGTCGCGTTGAAAAAGCAACGCATCACGATGGAGCACCCATTCAACGCGGGTCTGATGCAGGAGGCTCTTGTAGAACAGGCCCAAAGGGCTCTAAACTCCTAGCCTCTATCCGCGCCCCTATGTCCAACGAGTCTGCCACCCCCCGCCCGAGTGTTATTCAACTTTCCATCAAGGAAAGGGCTGCGTTGTATGCGGCCTATATCCCGGCATTTACCGATGGCGGCGTGTTTATTCCGACGACACGAGACTACGCTTTAGGCGACGATGTGTACGTTTTGCTGTCACTTCCCGACGATATGCAGCGTTATCCGGTTGCCGGTAAGGTGGCTTGGGTAACCCCGGCCCGTGCTGCCGGCGGCCGCACGCAGGGTGTGGGCATTTCATTTCCCAAAGACGAAAAGAGCAGGGCGCTGAAGCTCAAGATTGAAGAAATCCTGGGTGCGCACATGGCCTCCGAACGACCGACGCAGACCATCTGAGTGTTTACCGATTCCCACTGCCACCTCACATTTCCCGGGCTAGCTGAATCTCTGGACTCCATCCGCCAGGCAATGGCCGAGGCCCAGGTGACGCGTGCCCTGTGCATTTGCACCACCCTCGAAGAGTTCCCTCAGGTGCATGCGCTGGCTACCGGCTATGAAAATTTCTGGGCCAGCGCCGGCGTGCATCCGGATAACGAAGGGGTTCAAGAGCCCACTTTGGATGACCTGATCCGTTTGGGCAGCCTGCCCAAGGTGGTCGCCATTGGCGAGACCGGACTGGACTATTACCGCTTGAACGGTCGCACGGTGGCCGATATGGAATGGCAGCGCGAACGCTTTCGCGTCCACATCCGCGCCGCGCGCGCGCTTCAAAAGCCGCTGGTGATTCATACCCGAAGCGCTTCTGACGACACGTTGGCCTTGCTGAGGGACGAAGGAGAGAACGGGTCGAGCGGTTCTGCTGGCGGTGTTTTTCACTGCTTTACCGAAACCATGGACGTTGCCCGTGCAGCGCTGGACCTGGGTTTCTATATCTCTTTCTCCGGCATCATTACGTTCAAGACTGCCCAGGATATACGCGATGTGGCGGCTTTTGTGCCGTTGGACCGAATCTTGATCGAGACCGACAGCCCGTACCTGGCGCCGGTACCGTACCGGGGCAAGACCAACAATCCTTCGTATGTGCCCTATGTGGCACAGCAGATTGCCGCCGTGCGCGGCATGACCGTAGAGACTATTGGTGAGGCCAGCAGCACCAATTTCAGTCGCCTTTTCGGCGTGTGAATTTCATATGTTTTACATAAGATATGCCTTGTATCTTGTTGTTTTAATTGAAAGTTCGCTCGCTTTAGCCGGTTCCTACGACGACTTTTTTGTCGCATTGCGGCAGGACAACGCGTACGAACTTCGGCGCGTTCTGCAACGGGGTTTTGATCCCAATTCGGTCGGATTAAATTCCCAGCCTGCGCTTATTCAAGCCCTAAAAGTCGACGCTTTCAAGGTTGCGGAAGTACTGATGGCGCACCCGGAAACCGACATTAACGTGCGTTCCGACAAAGGCGAGACGCCTTTGATGCTGGCGGCCATCAAAGGACAAATCGCACTGTGCCGTCAGTTGCTGGCCCGTGAGGCCGACGTGAACAAGCCGGGCTGGGCGCCGTTGCATTACGCGGCGTCTGCTGGTCATACCGATATCGTGACCTTGTTGTTGGAGCACTTTGCCTATATTGATGCGGAAGCACCCAACGGTTCAACGCCGTTGATGATGGCAGCGCGCTATGGCACATCGGATGCGGTCAAGGCGCTGCTTGCGGCGGGTGCGGATCCTGCGTTGCGTAATGCGCAAGGTCTGACGGCGTTGGACCTGGCGCGGCGAAACGACAATTCCAATACCGTGGCGCCGTTGCAGGAAGCGCTGGGCCATTCCAAGTCTGAAGGCAACTGGTAGAGAGCACGTTTCGAGCCTTCTTTTCCTTGGCGCATTACTTTATACGATGTATATTATGTTAATAAACAACGGCAAAGAGAAAAGACCGTCAGATGACTCTGAAATGCACCGTGGGAACACTGACATCGGCGAAGGATGCTCCCAGCGCCAAGTCACCCTCACCGTGTAGCACGCATTCTTCACGGCGCAGCAGCACATCACTGCCATTGGCACCCGCAAAACGGATCCAGCTTCCGTAACTGCTCAGGTCCACATACACCACACTGCCATTTCGCCAATCCAGCCGGGCATGGGTGCGCGACACGCGCGGATCGCTCACCATGAACTCCACGCTACGAACGCGCCCAATATGCACCGGCAACTCGAAAGACCGGAAACGACGCGTGCGATCCAACCAAGTCAGCTCAATCTCACGGCCCAACACGTCATGGCCAGCGGATGCGACGATGTGCTCCAAATCACCTTGCATGGTCAGCAACTCGGAAGCTACTTCCTCACGCCATTCAATTTGAAAAACCGTGCACAGTTCGGCGCGGCCTCGGATGCTGATCGGACCGAGCATCCGGAATGTGACGCCCTGGCTTTCTGCAACCCGGTTCAGCGAGGCCGCATCGGTCCAAATCTGGCCAGGACCGCACAGATCACAAAGGCGCGAAGCCACGTTGACGGCATCACCATAGCAATCGGTGCCCACCATCTCCACATCGCCGCTGGCAAGACCCACACGCAGCGGCAAGGCTTTGTCCCGCGGCGTGCGGAATGCGTTTTTCTGGTAATTGCGCTGCAGATCAACCACTGCGCGTACTGCCGTGTCACCGTCTGGAAACAAGGCCAAAACGCCATCGCCCAAAGTCTTGATGACCCGGCCGCCGGCGTACTCACATTGCTGAGCAATCCAGGCGGTGATGTGGGTAATGGTTTCCGTCGCGACGGCGTTGCCCAACGCCTCGAAGACGGCGGTGCTGCCATGCAAATCTGTAAAAACGACGGTCGCTGGAACACCCATTCCCGATTAATCCTGGTGCTTAATTAAGCTTGGAGTTTAGAGCATAGACGCACATCAAGTTCACAAGTGCCCCCATGCAATAAGTGCGTCGCGATCTTGAACGACCATATCCACTTTAGCGCCCACCGGAAGCAGCACTTTAGTTGCCACATGGCCAAAAGGCAGGTTGGTAAAAACCGGCACCGGTAGGCGACTTTGCAACCAATCGACCACGGTTTTCAATTTGAACCCTTTGTCGTGCGGGGTCAGCTTGAACTCTGTGAACTGCCCTAGAACAATGGCCTTTTGCTGTGCCAGTACACCGCTGTGCAAAAGCTGGGTCAACATGCGTTCCACCCGATACGGTGGTTCGGCCACGTCTTCCAGAAACAAAACCCCCTTATTGATTTTCGGGAAATAGGGGGTTCCGATCAAAGAAACCAGCACCGCCAGATTACCGCCCCACAAGGTGGCGTTACCAGCCGACCACTCCGGCTGTACCTTGGGCAGACGCCAGCCAGCGCCCTCGCCCTGCCCCGACACCATGTCTTGAAAACAGTCTTCCATGATGTCGTCTGGCTCGGGCAACGCACCAAACCCCTCACACAGCGCCGGACCGGCCCATGACATGGTTTTGGTCTTGGCAAAAAGCGCCAGTTGAAAGGCAGTGAAATCGCTCAAGCCAACGAATTGCGTTCCCTTATCGACCGCATTGGCAACGGCTTTGTAGTCGATGCGATCCAGAATCCGGGTTAAGCCATAGCCGCCGCGCGTGATCAGTGCAACATCGGCCCCGCTGGCCGCAGCCCGCGCTATGGCAGCAATGCGGGTAGCGTCATCGCCAGCAAAGCGCATATGGCTGGACAGGGCATCACGGTCCACCTCGACGTGATGACCGAATGACTGAAGGCGTTTGACGCCCCGGCGAAAGGCTGCCTTGTCGCGCACAGCCCCCGACGGCGAGTAAATATAGATGTGTTTTGTCACGCGCCAATTATCGCGTCAGGGAACACCGCCAAAAGACAAAAAAGCGCGCTCACCGGCACGGTGACCCCGGTTCGGATAAGGCGCATTCAAGGCTAGCGAATCAACAGCGTTTTGGTCTTCTTCTGTCAGCACTTCCAGGGTCGAAAAAGCAGGGCTCGCGGCATTCAGCAGGGCCTGGCCCAGCCAGCGAATGGAAGGCAACACCTGTAGACGGGCGCCCTGCACATGCAGCCGATCCATCAGTTGCAAGAGACAATTGACATGGAAGGCTGCGGTATGCGCATCTTCCCGTTTGGGTTGGTCACTTTTGCCAAAGCCGATCAGGTCCGGAACAATCACCCGCGCGCCCTCCTCCACGGCCCGCGCAATCGCGCCCCGGTGCAGGTAGCTCCAGCCAGGGATCCCGTGCAGAAGAACGCGGGTGTCTGCAGAGGCTTGTGGGCCCTCGGCAAGGTAATGCATGCGCAAACCTTCCAGAGTGGGCAAGTCGCTAAGGAAATGCGATTTCCAGGGGAAATCTGGCAGGCCCTGGAACCATTCGGTTGCAGGGCGCAAAGCATCCTCCCGCAAGGGCTCAACGCGCTGGCGTTGTTGCTCCCTTCGCGATTGAAAAAAAGCCTGTAACAAAGCCGTTGAATCGGCAGACAACAGGCCGCCTTCCACGCAGGAATGGTGATTCAGCGTGGAATGGTCAAATAAATTAAGTACCGAGCCCGCGCAACCGGTTTTGCCTTCGGTGGCGGCATACACCACCCGACGGACACGCGCATTCAGAATGGCACCGCAACACATCGCACACGGCTCCAAGGTCACATAGAGGGTGCAATCTTCCAGACGGTAGTTGCCCAGATTTTGTGCCGCCTCACGCAAGGCACCAATCTCGGCATGGGCGGTCGGGTCGGCAGATTCAATCGGGCGGTTGCGCCCCCTACCAATTACTTCGCCGTTATGAACGAGGACCGCCCCGACCGGCACCTCACCGGACCGCGCTGCCTCGGTAGCGAGTGCGAGCGCCTGCTGCATGAAGGCCGAATCGGATGCCTTATCGGCCATCGGCACTCCACGCCCCTCGGTTTAGACCTGGGTCATTCCCACTCAATGGTGGCCGGTGGTTTGCTGCTGACGTCATAGGTCACGCGGTTGATGCCACGCACTTCGTTGATGATGCGGCTCGACACTTTTTTCAGCAGCGCGTAGGGCAACTCGGCCCAGTCGGCGGTCATGAAGTCGCTGGTTTGCACCGCGCGCAGGGCCACCACGTAGTCATAAGTGCGGCCATCGCCCATCACGCCCACGCTCTTGACCGGCAAAAACACGGTGAACGCCTGGCTGGTGAGGTCGTACCAGCTCTTACCGGTGGCATCGTCTACAAAGTTGCGCAGTTCTTCGATAAAGATGGCATCGGCGCGGCGCAGCAGGTCAGCGTATTCTTTCTTGATTTCGCCCAAAATCCGCACACCGAGGCCAGGGCCGGGGAACGGGTGGCGGTACACCATGTGGTACGGCAGGCCCAGCGCCACGCCGAGTTCGCGCACTTCGTCCTTGAACAATTCGCGCAGCGGCTCCAGCAGCTTCAGGCCCAGTTGTTCGGGTAAACCGCCCACGTTGTGGTGGCTCTTGATGGTGACCGCTTTCTTGCTTTTGGCGCCGCCGGACTCAATCACGTCCGGGTAAATCGTGCCCTGGGCCAGCCACGCCACATGGCGCGCCTGGTCATTCTTCAGCTTGGCGGCTTCGGACTTGAACACCTCGACAAACTCGCGGCCAATGATCTTGCGCTTGGCTTCCGGGTCGCTCACGCCCGCCAGATGCCCCAGGAATTGCCCCTCGGCATCCACGCGCACCACCTTGGCGTGCAGTTTGCCCACAAACATGTCCATGACCATGTCGCCCTCGTCCAGGCGCAATAGCCCGTGGTCCACGAACACGCAGGTCAATTGGTCGCCAATGGCACGGTGAATCAGCGCCGCGGCCACGCTGGAGTCGACCCCGCCGGACAGGCCCAGAATGACTTCCTCGTCACCGACCTGCTCGCGGATTTTGGCCACCGCCTCGGCAATGTAGTCGCCCATGATCCAGTCGGCGCGGGTGTTGCAGATGTCCAGTACAAATCGCTCCAGAATCGCTGCACCACGCTTGGTGTGCGTCACCTCGGGGTGGAACTGCACCGCGTAGAACTTCCGCACCTCATCGGCCATGCCGGCAATCGGGCAGCTCGGCGTGCTGGCCATGAGTTGGAAGCCGGGCGGCAGCTCCGTCACCTTGTCGCCGTGGCTCATCCAGACCTGCAACATGCTTTCGCCTTCAGATACATAGTCCTGAATGCCTTCGAGCAGCGCCGTGTGGCCGTGGGCCTGCACATCCGCATGGCCAAATTCGCGCTTGTGGCCACCCTGCACCAAGCCACCCAACTGGTGCGCCATGGTCTGCATGCCGTAGCAAATGCCCAGCACCGGAATGCCCAACTCAAACGTCGCCTTGGGCGCCTTGTCGGTGGTGTCCTCATACACGCTGGCATGGCTGCCGGACAGGATGATTCCCTTGAGCGAACCATCCCGCGCATACGCCCGCAACCACTCGTCGGTCACATCACAAGGATGCACCTCACAAAACACATGTGCCTCACGCACCCGGCGTGCAATGAGTTGCGTGACCTGTGAACCAAAGTCAAGAATGAGAATTTTCTGGTGCAAAGACATGGATGGACAGATTGGAAGAAGAAAAAAAGAATGCGTCCGGCGAGCGTGTCCTGACCCAGGAACACCGCGGGACTGGCTTTGCCAGACCGCCGGTGTTGCCCCCTGCAAGGGGGGTGGCGCAGCGACACGAAGTGCGCGCAGCCTGGGGGTGGGCTTTATTCAGCCCGGTAGTTAGGCGCTTCCTTGGTGATCTGCACGTCGTGCACGTGGCTCTCACGGATACCGGCCGTGGTGATCTCGACAAACTCAGCACGGTCCTGCATGTCGGCAATGCTTGCGCAACCACAGTAGCCCATGCTGGCGCGCACGCCACCCGCCATCTGGAACACGATCGACACCATCGAGCCTTTGTAGGGCACGCGGCCTTCAATGCCTTCGGGAACCAGCTTGTCGGCGTTCGGGTTGCCGGTGCTGGACTCCTGGAAGTAACGGTCGGCGCTGCCTTGCTGCATGGCGCCAATGCTGCCCATGCCGCGGTAGCTCTTGTAGCTGCGGCCCTGGTACAGAATGACTTCGCCCGGTGCCTCTTCGGTGCCGGCGAACATGCCGCCCATCATCACCGTGCTGGCGCCGGCCGCAATGGCCTTGGAAATATCACCGCTGTAGCGGATACCACCGTCGGCGATCAGCGGAACGCCAGTGCCCTTGAGGGCCGTGGCCACATTGTCAATGGCAGTGATTTGCGGCACACCGACGCCCGCCACGATACGGGTCGTACAAATGGAGCCCGGGCCAATGCCCACCTTGACCGCATCGGCACCAACTTCTGCCAGTGCCAACGCAGCGGCACCGGTGGCAATGTTGCCACCGACCACGTCCACCTGCGGGAAATTCTGCTTCACCCAGCGCACACGCTCAATCACGCCCTTGCTGTGTCCGTGCGCCGTGTCCACCACAATTGCGTCAACGCCAGCCTTGACCAGCAGTTCCACGCGTTCTTCAGTGCCCTCGCCAACGCCCACCGCCGCGCCCACGCGCAAACGGCCGGTGGCATCGCGTGCCGCATTCGGGAAGTTGAGCTGCTTGGTAATGTCCTTGACGGTGATCAGGCCCTTGAGCTCAAACGCGTCATTGACCACCAGCAGGCGTTCCAGCTTGTATTTGTTGAGCAGCGCCTTGGCCGCCTCCGGCGTGGTGCCATCGGGCACCGTCACCAGGCGCTCGCGCGGCGTCATGATTTCACGCACCGTCTGGTCGTAACGTGTCTCAAAGCGCAGGTCGCGGCCGGTCACGATACCGACCACCTTGCCGCCTTCGCAAACCGGAAAGCCCGAAACGCCCAGTTGGTCCGACAAAGCCATCACCTGGCGCACAGTGGTATCGGGAGTAATCACCACCGGGTCGCGCAGCAGGCCGGACTCGTAACGTTTGACCTTGGCAACGTGGGCAGCCTGTTCAGCCGGCGTCAGGTTTTTGTGAACGATACCGATACCGCCCTCCTGCGCAATGGCAATGGCCAATCGCGCTTCCGTCACCGTGTCCATGGCGGCAGACACCAGGGGCAGGTTCAGGGCGATATTGCGGGAGAAACGGGTGGCGAGGGAAGTGTCCTTGGGAAGGACCTGGGAGAACGCTGGAACCAACAACACATCGTCGAAGGTCAGCGCTTTTCCGAGAAGGCGCATGTCTAAGCTCCAAAAGACGGATTGTACCCGCGCCCAGATGACAATTTGTGGCTCCGGCGGCTACACTGAGCCTATGAAATTGCACCGACTTTTGCTATCCCTCGCCCTCCTCGGACTGAGTATCGCCAGCCACGCCCAGTGGCAGTGGCTGGACAAGGATGGCCAGAAGGTATTCAGCGACCGCGCACCACCGTTCGATGTGCCTGAGAAAAACATCATCAAAAGGCCTAACGCCCCGGCAAAACCCAGCGCACCAACCGTCGCCGCTGCAGCAGAAGCGCAGGCACCACTAGCCTCCGCGCCCCTGCGCCCCTCAGTTTCAGGCGTGGACAAAGAATTGGAAGCCAAGAAAAAGCAGTTGGCCGATGCGGAAGCAGCTAAACGCAGGGCCGCGGAAGATGCAATTACCAAGGCCCGGGCCGAGAATTGCGCCCAAGCCAAACAAGCCAAGGTGCAACTGGATTCCGGTGTGCGCATTTCCCGCACCAATGCCAAAGGCGAGCGCGAGTTTCTGGACGATACCGCCCGTTCGGCGGAGCAAAAACGGATTCAGTCGGCTATTGAAAGCGAGTGCCGCTAGGGCTCTTTGGCTAGTAACCGGACTTGGCGCCGGCACGGCGCTTGGAAAACAACCCAGCGGAGCGAGCACCTTGGCGGGTAAAGCGCTCGCGACGCGCCATTTTGGGATCCACTTTCAACGGGCGACACAGTTCAACCCGGTCACCATCCCGCAGCGGATAGTCCAAAGCCTGTTTGCGGCCCCATACGGCGGCGAGTAGCGCGTCCACGTCGGCATCGGGTACCGCTGCCAGCACGCGGCTTTGCCGGATGGCGTCCACCAAGGCGGAGCCGGCGGGTAATTGCAACGCTACTTCCTGGCATTCACGCGCGGCGCCGCTGTAGCAGACCGTCACCGCGATGGTTTTTTCACTCACCGAAAACCTGCTGCGCGCGCTTCACAAAGGCCTCAACCAAGCTGGAAGCAATCTTGTCGAACACCGGGCCCACCAACTTGCCTAACGTGGCACTCTCAAAGCCGTAGTTCAGCGTCAACTCAACCCGGCAGGCGCGTTGGCTGCCATCGCCGAGCGGAACAAAGTTCCATTCGCCATCGAGGTTCGAAAACGGGCCCTTGACCAGTTTCAGCTCGACCCGGCTGTTCTCGGTGTGGGTGTTGCGGGTGACAAACGATTGCCGCACGCCGCTAAAGGAAATGCTGATTTCGGCCAGCATGCCTTGGGCATCTTGCTCCAGCACTTTGGCGTTGTCACACCACGGCAGGAACTGCGGGTACTGGTTAACGTCGGTAACCAGGCCATACATTTCTTGCGGGCTGTACCAGATGAGGACGGACTTGTGAACAGTTTTCATAGAATCGGGGTATGCGCGGGATTGTAGACAAGCCGTGACAGTGCCTGAACAAGGCACGGCTTTCTTTTCAACGCCCTGCCCTCATTTCATTCTCATGGCTAAAAAACCCGAAACCGCTTCCCGTATCGCCGACAACAAGAAGGCCGCATTCAATTACTTCTTCGAAGAGCGTTTTGAAGCGGGCATTGTGCTCGAGGGCTGGGAAGTCAAATCCCTGCGCGAAGGCAAGGTGCAACTGACCGATGGCTACGTGGTGATTCGCAACGGAGAGTTGTTCATCATCGGCCTGCAAATCAACCCGCTGCACACAGCCAGCAGCCACGTCAGCCCCGACAAGGAACGCACCCGCAAGCTGCTGATGCACAAAGAGGAAATCAAGCGACTCATCGGCAAGGTTGAGCAAAAAGGCTACACGCTGGTGCCCATCAACCTGCACTGGAAATCGGGCAAGGTGAAGTGCGAAGTGGCACTGGCCAAGGGCAAGGCCGAGCACGACAAGCGCGACACCATCAAGGACCGCGAAGGCAAACGCGAGGTGGAACGGGCCATGAAGGACCGCAACCGCTAATGGGCGGCCGGTTTTTCCCAACCCAGCCATTCATTGGCGACCAGCGCGCCAATCACCAAGGCGCCCCCGGTTAGCACGGAAGGCGCCGGCACCTCATTGGCGCCCATCCAAGCCAGCAGGATGCCAAATATCACCTCCAACAACTGCAGGAGCGACAGCTCCGGTGCGTGCAGCACGCGGGCGCAGATCATGCACAGCACACAGGGAATGGCCAATTGAAATACGCCCAGCAGGCCCAGCAAGGTCACGTCATGCAGGCTGGCCTGAAAGGGATAGGCCAGCAGACTCGTGGCAGCAGTCGACAAAACGGCACCCATCAACACCGCCGGCACCAGGTCCAGGTCATGGCCTTGATCGTGCGCATGCTGGCTGATGGTCCAGTTCACTGCACCCGCAATGGGAATGGAAAAAGCAACCAGGCTGCCCAGTAAAGAGGCCGAGCCGACCTGTGATGCAAACATGTAAGCGATACCGGCGCCGGCCACCAGAATCGCAATCCAGGTGCGGGGCAAGACCCGGTAACCAATGGCAACCCGGGCCACGATGGCCGTCAGCAGTGGCCCGATGGCCAGCGTGACCAGCACGTTGCCCACGGTCGTCAGGGTAAAAGCCACCATGTAGGCGGTGAACATGATGCTCCAGCAGACGCCGGAGGCCCACAGCGCGAGGCCGCCGTGCCGGATTTTCACGAACACGGAACGTCCCTGAAAAAACGGCAGGATCAACAGCAAACTGAGCGCCGCAAACAGCGAGCGCCAGAAAGTCACTTCAAAACTGCGAGCGAACTCCAGATAGCGGGTGGCAACCCCTGCGGTAGACCACAGAAGTGCCACCAGCACCATCAGCCATACGGCTTGGCCGTGGCGCAGTTTCACCGCATTACGCGCGGCTGGCGCGCTTGCGGTCGCTTTCCTTCAGGTGGCGCTTGCGCAGACGCACCGACTTCGGTGTGATTTCGACCAGTTCGTCGTCTTCAATGAACTCAACACCGTATTCCAGCGTTAGCTCGATTGGCGGCGTGATCTTGATCGCGTCTTCCTTGCCGGACACGCGGAAGTTGGTCAGCTGCTTGGTCCGTGTTGCGTTCACCACCAGATCGTTGTCGCGGCTGTGGATGCCCACAATCATGCCTTCGTACACCGGATCATTGGCCTTCACGAACATGCGGCCGCGGTCGTCCAGCTTGCCCAGCGCGTAGGTGAAGATTTCACCGTCGTCCATGGAAATCAGCACGCCATTCTTGCGGCCGCCGATGTCGCCCTTGTGGGCCTCGTAGCTATCAAAAATGTTGGAAATCAGGCCGGAACCACGGGTCAAATTCAGGAACTCGTTGGAGAAACCAATCAAACCACGTGCCGGAATGCGGTATTCCAAGCGCACACGTCCACGGCCGTCCGGCTCCATGTTCACCAGTTCACCCTTGCGTTCGCCCAGGGCCTGCATCACGCCACCTTGGTGAATTTCTTCGATGTCGGCAGTCACCATTTCGATTGGCTCATGCTTTTCACCGTTGACGTCCTTGAACAGCACGCGCGGCTTGCTCACGGCCATTTCGTAGCCTTCGCGGCGCATGTTTTCCAACAAGATGGTCAGGTGCAATTCACCACGGCCCATCACTTCAAAGATACCTTCTTCGTCGGTTTCGTTCACGCGCAGGGCCACGTTGTGCTGCAGTTCCTTTTGCAGACGGTCCCACAGTTGGCGGCTGGTCACAAACTTGCCTTCACGGCCAGCCAACGGGCTGGTGTTCACGCAGAAATTCATGGTCAGGGTTGGCTCGTCCACCTTCAGCATGGGCAGTGGCATGGGGTTGACCGGGTCGGTCACGGTCACGCCAATACCGATGTCGGTAATGCCGTTGATCAGCACGATTTCACCCGGACCGGCTTCGGTGGCCTGCACGCGGTCCAGGCCCTGGAAGGTCAGAACCTGGTTGACACGGCCCTTGACGGACTTGCCATCCGGGCCTTCCATAACGACCACATCCATGTTGGGCTTGATGGTGCCCTGGCTGATACGGCCGACGCCGATACGGCCCACGAAGGTGGAGAAGTCCAGCGCAGAAATCTGCAGTTGCAGCGGGGCAGCCGGATCGCCACTTTGCGCAGGCACGTGCTTCAGAATGGTGTTGAACAGGGCGGACATATCGGGGCCCCACTGCTCGCCCTGCTCGCCTTCTTCCAGCGAGGACCAGCCGTTGATGCCGGATGCATACACCACGGGAAAGTCGAGCTGCTCGTCATTAGCGCCCAATTTGTCAAACAGATCAAATGCGGCGTTCACCACCTTATCGGGGTTGGCACCGGGCTTGTCCACCTTGTTGACCACCACGATCGGCTTGAGGCCCAGGGCCAAAGCCTTCTTGGTCACGAAGCGGGTTTGCGGCATGGGGCCTTCTTGCGCGTCGATCAGCAGCACCACGCCGTCCACCATGGACAGGGCGCGCTCCACTTCACCGCCGAAGTCGGCGTGTCCGGGGGTGTCGACGATGTTGATGTGTGTGCCTTCCCAGCTCACCGCGCAGTTCTTGGCCAGAATCGTGATGCCACGCTCTTTTTCAATCGCGTTGTTGTCCATCACGGTATCAACCACTTTTTCGTGCTCGGCAAAGGTACCCGACTGGCGCAGCAGCTGGTCCACCATGGTGGTTTTGCCGTGGTCAACGTGGGCGATGATGGCGATGTTGCGAATTTGTTTACTGCTCATAGTTCACTTTCAAACACTAACTAAATTTCTGTTGCGTCAAGGATTGACTGACTTCCGGCGGACTCAAAAGCCGCGTGGGGATCAACTCTCCAGCTTTCACATGGGCGCTGCCTAACAGCGCCCGCGGTTGCTCGGCAAATACCGCCACCGCCTCGGCATCGCGCCAGGATCCCCTTCTGCGCATGCCACTCAAAAATCGTGCCGCATTCTCACTGTCCAGCGTGACCGGCACATGACCGTCCAGCAAGCGCTCGGTCGGCAGCACACAGGCCAGCCGTTGTTCTTCGCTCATGGCCTCCAGCGCTTCCACCGTCACGCACAAGCTGGCATCAAAGCCGCCGGTGCGAATGCGCCGCAGCGCACTCAGGTGCGCGCCACAACCCAGCGCCTCACCAATGTCTTCACCCAGTGTGCGGATGTAGGTGCCTTTGCTGCATTCCACTTCCAGATCCACTTCGGGCTCATTGCCTTCCAACCGTACGCCCGTGATGCGGATGGCGTGAATCCGGACCTGCCGGGCTTCCCGCTCCACCTCCACCCCAGCCCGCGCATATTCGTACAGGGCCTTACCGTCCTTTTTCAAGGCGCTGTGCATAGGCGGCACCTGCGCAATTTCACCGACAAAGGCCGCGACCACCCGCTCCAATTGCTCGGGTTCCACTTGAACCGACCGCTCACTCAGCACCTCGCCCTCGGCGTCCGCCGTGGCGGTTTTGATGCCCAGCCGCAGCGTCGTCGCATAGGCCTTGTCCGCATCCAGATGCATCTGGCTGAACTTGGTTGCTGCACCAAAACAAATCGGCAGCACCCCGGTCGCCAGCGGATCTAAGGTTCCGGTGTGGCCTGCCTTTTCAGCGCGCAACAACCATTTCACCTTTTGCAATGCCTGGTTACTGGAAAAACCGATGGGCTTATCCAGCAGTAGCACCCCATGCACCGGGCGCCGCTGCACCCTGACTTTGCTGGGGTTTGCCTTGCCGCTCTGGGGAGCGGCAGTCGCTCCCTGGGACGGCCGGGCAGATTCCATCGTTAATCGTCCTTTGCCTTGCTTGCAACTGCCTTGGCAATCAGCGCATTCATGTCGGCCGCACGCTCAACCGTTTGGTCAAAGATGAAATGCAGCGTAGGCACCGTGTGGATGTGCAGCCGCTTGAACAGGCCCGCACGCAGGAATCCTGCCGCCTGGTTCAAACCCTCGGCCGTTTCCACCGGATCGCCCACCAAGAGGCTGAAAAACACCTTGGCATGGGCATAGTCAGGCGTAACTTCCACCGCCTGAATGGTGACCATGCCCACCCGCGGGTCTTTCAGCTCGCGCGCAATCAACTCAGTCAGATCGCGCTGGATCTGATCGGCGACGCGGAAACCGCGGTTGGGTGTGGACGACTTCTTGCGCACCATAAATTCAGCCGCTTACAGCGTTCTCGCAATTTCCTTGACTTCAAAGAATTCGAGTTGATCGCCCTCGTTGATGTCGTTGTAGTTCTTGAGCTTGACGCCGCACTCGAAGCCTTCCTTGACCTCGCGCACATCGTCCTTCATACGCTTCAAGGAATCCAGCTCGCCGGTGTAGATGACCACGTTGTTGCGCAGCAGGCGGAAATGGGCGTTGCGGTTGACGAAACCGCTGGTGACCATACAGCCCGCGACCGTACCAATCTTGGACGCCACGAACACGGTGCGGATTTCGGCAGTACCGATAACCTCTTCGCGCTTTTCGGGTGCCAGCATGCCGGACATGGCTGCCTTCAACTCATCGACGGCGTCGTAAATGATGTTGTAGTAGCGGATGTCGATGCCATTGCCTTCGGCCAGCTTGCGGGCACCGGCATCGGCGCGCACATTGAAGCCGATGACGATGGCCTTGGAAGCCACGGCCAGGTTGATGTCGGACTCGCTGATGCCACCCACGGCGGTGTACACCATTTGCACCTTGACTTCGTCGGTAGACAGCTTGAGCAAGGAGGTTGCCAACGCTTCCTGGGAACCCTGCACATCGGCCTTGACGATGATCGGCAGCGTCTTGACGTCGCCCGAAGACAGATCGGAGAACATGTTTTCCAGCTTGGCGGCTTGTTGCTTGGCCAGCTTGGTGTTGCGGAACTTGCCGGCGCGGTAGGTTGCGATTTCACGGGCACGTCGCTCGTCGGACATGACCATGAACTCGTCACCGGCTTGCGGTACTTCGGTCAGACCCTGGATTTCAACCGGAATCGACGGGCCGGCGGACTCGATCTTGTGACCGTTTTCGTCCAGCATGGCACGCACACGGCCGAAGGTCTGGCCAGCCAGCACCACATCGCCGGCCTTGAGCGTACCGCTCTGCACCAGCACGGTGGCCACAGGACCACGGCCCTTGTCCAGCTTGGCTTCGATCACCAGGCCCTTGGCCATGGCATCCACCGGAGCCTTCAGCTCCAGCACTTCGGCCTGCAGCAGCACCTGCTCCAGCAGTTCGTCAATGCCCATGCCGGTCTTTGAAGACACCGCCACGAACGGAGACTCGCCACCGTATTCTTCTGGCACCACTTCTTCGACGACCAGCTCTTGCTTGACGCGCTCGGGGTTGGCATCGGGCTTATCGGCCTTGGTGATGGCGACCACGATCGGAACGCCAGCCGCCTTGGCGTGCTTGATGGCTTCCTTGGTCTGGGGCATCACGCCGTCATCGGCAGCGCACACCAGAATCACGATGTCGGTCGCCTGTGCACCACGGGCACGCATGGCCGTAAAGGCCTCGTGACCAGGGGTGTCCAGGAAGGACACCATGCCGCGCGGGGTTTCCACGTGGTAGGCGCCAATGTGCTGGGTAATGCCACCGGCTTCGCCCGCGGCCACCTTGGCGCGGCGGATGTAGTCCAGCAGCGAGGTCTTGCCGTGGTCGACGTGACCCATCACAGTCACGACCGGCGCACGCGGCAAGGATTCGGACTGTTGGCCTTGCACTTCGTCATCGGTAAAGGCTTCCGGATCGTCCAGCGCCGCCACAACCGCCTTGTGGCCCAGTTCTTCCACCACGATCATGGCGGTGTCCTGGTCCAGCGGCTGGTTGATGGTGACCATCTGGCCCAGCTTCATCAGTTGCTTGATGACTTCGGATGCCTTGATGGCCATCTTGTGGGCCAGCTCGGCCACGGTGATGGTTTCAGGTACGTGCACTTCCAGCACGCGGGCTTCCACCGGCGCCTGTTGTTGTTGCATGCCATCGCGGTCACGGTCGTTACCGCCGCGCTTGCCGCGCGGGCCGCTACGCCAGTTGGTGGCGCGGCCTGCACCCGCACCGGTATCGCCACGGGTCTTGATTTCTTTCTTCTTGCCGGCTTCGCCAGCCCAGCTGCTGGACAGCTTGGCCGATTTGACTTCCTTGCCGCTGCCGGAATTGGTCGACTCCGACGCTTCACCGGGTTTGGCAGGCTTGGCAACGGTAGAACCAGCTGCCGGTTTGTGCAAGGTGCCTTTGATGCCGGCCTTGGGGTCGACGGCGGGCTTGGCTTCTTCAGGTTTCTTGGCCACCAGCACGCGCTTGGGCGCGGACATCATGCTGCGGATGGCGGCAGCTTCGGCCTCGGCCTTGCGGCGGCGATCGCTCAAATCGGCAGCACGGGCCGCTTCATCGTCGGACTGGGCCTTGGAGGCAGCAGCTTGCGCAGCCACTTTTTCAACTTCCTTGGTGCGGGCTTGCTGGGCAGCTGCTTCCTTCTTGGCAGCTTCTGCAGCGGCGGCAGCCACTTCGTCGGTCTTGGCGGGTGCAGGAGCAGCGGGCTTTGCGGCTGCTTCTTCGACCGCACGGGCCTGCGCTGCAGCCGCTTCTTCGGCGGCGCGCGCTTCGGCAGCGGCGCGGGCGCGCTCTTCCTGTTCTTCACGCTCCTTGCGACGCTGGGCCAGCTCTTCTTCCTGGCGGCGGATCAGCTCGGCTTGACGGCGTGCTTCTTCTTCACGACGCGCCAGTTCCGCATGGTCAATGGAGGGGCTGACTGGCGCAGTGGCGACCGGTTCCGCTTCCATGCCTTCGGGGGTCTGATCGACGCCATCGTCACGGCGGATAAAGGTTCGCTTCTTGCGCACTTCGACTTGGATCGTGCGCGCCTTACCGCTGGCATCGGCCTGCTTGATTTCGGTGGTCTGCTTCTTGACCAGCGTAATCTTCTTGCGCTCGCCCGCAGGGGTGCCGTGGCTGTTTTGCAGATAGCTCAGCAGCTTGTGCTTGTCGGCCTCAGTGATGGCGTCCGATGCTGCACTCTTGGCAACACCGGCGGACTTCAGCTGTTCAAGCAGGGTATCGGTTGACTTCTTGAGCTCATTGGCGAACTCGGCGACGGTCGTACTGGACATTTGTTGTGTAACCTTTGGCGTCGGCTAACAGGGCCCTTAGGGCAACTGCTAGCCATTACTGGAATAGGGATTGCATGACCATCACTCTTGAGCGGCAGCGTCATTGGCAAACCAATGTTCACGCGCCTTCATGATCAATGCCTTGGCCTCATCGGCGGACTGGCCGGTGATGTCGGTGAGCTCGTCCACCGCCAGATCGGCCAGGTCGTCGCGGGAATGCACGCCCTGATCCGCCAGCTTGCCGATCAGTTCAGGCGTCAGCCCTTCCAGATCACGCAGGTCTTGCGACACTTCCTCGACGCTTTCTTCATGGGCAATTTCCATGGTCAGCAAAGCGTCCTTGGCACGGTTGCGCAGTTCGTGCACCGTGTCTTCGTCAAAGCTTTCGATCTCCAGCATTTCCTGCAGGGGAACGTAAGCCACTTCTTCCAGGCTGGTGAAGCCTTCGGCAATCAGGATGTCGGCGATTTCTTCGTCCACATCCAGCTTTTCCATGAACAGGCGGCGACCGGAGTCGGTTTCCACGGCCAGTTTTTGCGCCGATTCGGCGGCGTCCATGATGTTGATCTTCCAGCCGGTCAGCTCGGACGCCAGGCGCACGTTCTGGCCGCCACGGCCAATCGCGATAGCCAGGTTTTCTTCGTCCACCACCACATCCATGGCGTGGCGCTCTTCGTCCACCACGATGGAAGACACATTGGCCGGAGCCAGTGCACCGATCACAAACTGGGCGGGGTCTTCGCTCCACAGCACGATGTCCACGCGCTCACCGGCCAACTCGTTGGTCACGCCGTTCACGCGGGTGCCGCGCACGCCGACGCAGGTGCCGATGGGGTCTACGCGCTTGTCGTGCGACAACACGGCAATCTTGGCGCGTGAACCAGCGTCACGGGCGCAGGACTTGATCTCCAGCAGGCCTTGCTCGATTTCAGGCACTTCCTGGCGGAACAGCTCGATCATGAATTCGGGGGCCGAACGCGACAGCACGATGGGTGCGCCGCGCAGGGTCAGGTCCACTTCCATGATCATGGCGCGCACGCGGTCACCGGTACGCAGATTTTCCTTGGGGATCATTTCGCTGCGGCGCAGACGGCCTTCGACGCGGCCGCTCTCGACAATGATGTCGCCCTTGTCCATGCGCTTGACGGTGCCAACCAGAATCTTCTCGCCACGGGCCATGAAGTCGTTCAACAGCATCTCGCGCTCGGCATCGCGAATCTTTTGCAGAATCACCTGCTTGGCTGCCATCGCGCCGATACGGCCGATGGGCACAGACTCAACCGGCTCTTCGATGTACTCATCGACTTCGATATCCGGAATTTGCTCTTTGGCTTCAAACAGCAAAATTTCTTGGTCGGGCAACTGCAGACCGGCTTCATCGGGCACCACGTGCCAGCGACGGAAAGTTTCGTAGTTGCCGCTATCGCGGTCCAGGGCCACGCGGATGTCCACTTCGCCGGCGTACAGCTTCTTGGTTGCCTGGGCCAGCGCGGCCTCTACAGCACCCAACACCACGTCACGCTCGACGTTCTTCTCACGGGAAATTGCTTCAACCAGCATCAACAATTCGCGATTCATGCCATGACTCTCCTGAACACTTAAATCAAACTCAAAACTAGCCAACCTGACCTTCGGCCGGCACTTCGCCGCCCGTATGGCCGCCCTGCCCGCGCCCCTTGAAGCTCACAATCGGAGCCAGGCGCGCGTCGCGCAACTCATCCAACGCGAATCCCAGCACCTGCACCGGCGGGGGAACACGCTTCTTGCTCACCTTTTGACCCGGCTTGACGGCGGGCGCATCGCTCCAGACGATTTGCCAGCCCACCGCGCCATCCGCGCCTTCGACACGCTCCAGCGTGCCGCGAAATTTCTTGCGATTGGCGCTCACCTGCCCATTGGCCGCAGCCCCCATGGGCGCCTTCAAGGTGATATCAATCACCTGACCCACAAAACGCTCGAAATCTGCCGCATGGCGCAACGGACGGTCAATGCCGGGCGATGACACTTCCAGGCGGCGGTACTCCACGCCATCGACTTCGAGCGCAAACTGAAGCTGGCGCGTGACCTTTTCGCAGTCTTCCACGTTGACAAACTGCTCAACGGCGGGGACGCCTTCGGCTGGCTTTTCCCAGGGCAAATCGATGGTGATGCGCAGCAGGCCCCCGGCAGATCGCTCGATCTCCACCAGGTCATAACCCAAACCACTCACCGTTTGTTCAACGATTTCCTGTAACGCCACGCCGCATCAACCCTTTGCAATTTGCACAGTTCAAAAACGATCGACCAAAAAAAACGGGCGGTAAATACCCGCCCGTTTGGTCGTGAGCTTGGATTGTACTGCAAAAGCGAGCTAAGTCCCTTGATTTTGAACGAATTATTCGCTCGCAGCCAGCAAAGTTCGGGTGTAGGCCTGCTGGGGCGCATCGAGCACGGTTTGCAAGGGGCCTTGCTCCACGATTTCTCCGTCTTTCATCACCAGCACATGGTGCGCCATGGCCCGAATGACGCCAATGTCGTGGGTAATCAGTAAGTAGGCCAACCCAAGCTCGGCTTGCAGTCGCTGCAGCAACTCCAGAATCTGCTGCGCCATGGTGACATCCAGCGCGCTAGTCGGCTCGTCCAGCACCAGCACGCGCGGCTGCACGATCAATGCGCGGGCAATAGCAATGCGCTGGCGCTGGCCGCCGGAAAACTGGTGCGGGTAGCGCTGCAACAGGCCGGGAAACTGCTGTTCGGTCAGGCCCACGTCTTGCAAAGCCACGCTAACTCGCTCGCGTCGCGCAGTGACCGGCAAGGCTGGTTCATGCACGGAAAGGCCCTCGCCTACGATTTCTTCCACCGTCATACGCGGCGACAGAGACGAAAACGGGTCCTGAAACACCACCTGTATTTGCCGGCGCAAGGCGCGGTCGGCATCCGTCCCCGCGCCCCAAGCCTGCCCCAGAACACGGACTTCGTTGCCAAACGGCTGCAACCCCAGTACCGCCAAAGCCAGGGTGGTCTTGCCGGAACCGGACTCTCCGGCGATGCCCAGCGTCTGCCCGGCCCGCAACGTGAGGTCGGCGCTGCGCACCGCCACAAACGAATCCTTGCCAAACCAGCCGCGCCAGCCGGATCGCGGCACGGCGTAGCGCACTTGCAGTTCCCTGGTCTCCACCACGGGTGGGGCATCGGCCACCGCGTCCACCACATTGCGGGTAGGCCGGCTGGCCAGCAGCCGCTGGGTATAGGGGTGCTGCGGGTTGGCAAACAATTCGGCTACGGTGCCTTGTTCCACCACCACACCGCGCTCCATGACAGCCACCCGATCGGCAAAACGGCGCACCAGATTCAGGTCGTGGGTAATCAACAGCACGGCCATGCCCATTTTTTGCTGCAGGGCTGTCAACAAATCAAGGATCTGCTGGCGCACCGTGACATCCAGCGCCGTGGTGGGCTCGTCGGCAATCAAGAGCTTGGGCTTGCAGGCCAGGGCCATGGCAATCATGGCGCGTTGGCGCTGACCGCCCGACAACTGGTGCGGATAGGCCTTGCAACGGCGCTCTGGCTCGGGAATTCCGGTTTCCGCCAGCAGCGCCACAGCCTGCTCCATGGCATCGCGGGCTGCCACGCCCATTTTGAGTTGCAGCACCTCCGCAATCTGCTCGCCCACGGTAAACAGCGGGTTCAGCGCGGTCATGGGCTCCTGAAACACCATCGCAATTTCCTGCCCGCGCAGAGCCGCGAGTTGACGTGGTGGCAGTTGGAGTACATCCACCTCACCCGCATCGCCGGCAAACAGCACACGGCCGCTAACCTGGGCGCCTTCGGCCAAGCCCAGCAAACTTAAAGCGGTAACCGTCTTGCCCGAGCCGGATTCACCCACCAGCGCCAGTTTTTGCCTAGCCTCCAGCGTCAGGTTTACGCCCTGCACCACGCGGCTGGCGCCAAAAGCAATATTCAGGTTTTCAACGCGCAACAGGCTCATTGCTGGGCCTTTCGCGGATCTACGGCATCGCGCAAGGCGTCGCTCATGAAGGTAAGAAGCAGCAGCGTGACCACCAGCACCGCAAAGGTGGATAGCGAAATCCACCACGCATCAATGTTGTTCTTGCCTTGCGACAGCAATTCGCCCAAAGACGGTGTTCCGGGCGGCACGCCCAGACCCAAAAAGTCGAGCGAGGTGAGCGCCAGAATGGAGCCACTCATGCGAAACGGCAGAAAGGTCACCACGGGCGTCAGGCTATTGGGCAGCACATGGCGCACGATGATTTTCCAGTCGGACACACCCAGCGCCCGCGCTGCCCGCACGTAATCCATTTGCCGGTTACGCAAAAACTCGGCCCGCACATAGTCGGACAGCCCCATCCAGCCAAACAAGCTCAGCAACACCAGCAGCAAAGCGACGCTAGGCGCAAACACCGCGCTGAAAATTATCAGCAGGTAGAGCTCCGGCATGGAGCCCCAGATTTCGATAAAGCGCTGAAACGCCAGGTCGGTCTTGCCGCCAAAAAAGCCTTGAATCGCTCCAGCAATCACGCCCAGCAGCACGCCTGTAAAGGTTAGCGCCAGCGCGAACAGCACGCTCACCCGGAACCCGTAAATCAGTTGCGCCAGCAGATCGCGCCCCCGGTCGTCGGTGCCCAGCCAATTGTCTGCACTAGGCGGTGCCGGATTCGGTGACTTGGCAAAGTAATTGAGCGTCTTGGGCCCATAGCGGTTGGGCGCAAACACCGCCCAGTTGCCCGGCTCGCTCAGCTTTTTCTGGATAAAAGGGTCCAGGTAATCGGTCGGTGTTGCAAAGTCCCCACCAAACGTGGTTTCCGGGTAGTCCTTGACCATCGGCCAGTAAGCCTGCCCTTGGTACACCACCACCAGGGGTCGGTCATTCGACACCAGTTCCGCGGCTAGGCTTAGTAGCACCAGCACACAAAAAACAAGCAGACTCACAAACCCCAACCGATTCCGCCGAAACCGCAACCAAGCCCGCCGCGTAGGCGAAACCGATGCGACGGGTGCAGACGGCGAAGGCTCTCCCAAACCAGGGCCACCGTGGATCGGGCTCCGCCCGTCCACCATTGGCGTCCCCCCGGGGGTAAGGTGGCCTTCGGCCGCTTCAGGGGGGTCACTCAAACCGTACACGCGGATCCACCCAAACGTAACAAAGGTCCGACACCAGCTTGGTGACCAGCCCGATCAAAGTAAACAAAAACAGCGTACCCATCACCACCGGGTAATCGCGACGAATCACACTCTCGTAGCTCAGCAGCCCCAGGCCATCGAGCGAAAACAGGGTTTCGATCAGCAGCGATCCGGTAAAGAACGCGCCGATAAAGGCCGCCGGAAAGCCGGTCACGATGGGGATCAGGGCGTTGCGCATCACATGTTTCCACAGCACTTGCCGTTCCGACAAGCCCTTGGCGCGGGCCGTCACTACGTACTGCTTACGGATCTCTTCCAGAAAGGCGTTTTTGGTGAGCATGGCAGTCACCGCAAAGCTGCCCAGCACCATGGCCGTGACCGGCATGGCGATGTGCCACACATAGTCGGCAATGCGCGCGCCCCAGGCCATTTGCTCCCAGTTGCTAGAGGTTAGGCCCCGCAGCGGGAACCACTGCAACTGCCCGCCAAAAATAACCAGCAGCGCCACGCCCAGCACAAAGCCGGGGATGGCGTAGCCCACCAGAATCAGCAGCGTGGTGATCAAATCGAAACGCGAACCGGCGCGAACCGCCTTGGCCACGCCGAGTGGCACCGCCACCAAATAACTGATGAAAAAAGTCCAGAGCCCCAGGCTCATCGACACCGGCAGCTTTTCCCAGATCAGTTGCGACACGGCGCGGTTCTGGAAAAAACTGGTACCCAGATCAAAGCGGGCAAACTGGGTCAGCATCTGCCAGAAGCGCTCGGGTGCCGGTTTGTCAAAGCCGTACAGCGCCTTGGCCTGCTCAATGCGTTTGGGGTCCACGCCCTGCGAGCCCCGGTAGCTCAGGCCGCCCTCGGCGCTGGTGCCCTTGCCAGCCTTGGCCTCGGCCAGGTACTGCTCCACCGGACCACCCGGTACAAACTGCACGACCACAAAGGTCAACAGCAACACGCCCAGCAAGGTGGGCAACATGAGTAAAAGGCGTTTTGCAATATAGGCTGCCATCAGCGGGCCCACCAGGTTTCAATGGCCCAGGTTTCCCCGGGTGAGTAGGCCGGCATGCTTTCCGGGCGCGCCAGGCGCCAGGTGTTGTAGGCCATGCGATGGGTCGATGCCGACCACTGTGGAATCAGGATATGGCTGTGGGCAATCACCCGGTCCAGCGCCCGGCAGGCGGGCAACAACTCGGCCTTGGAACGGGCGCTGACCATGGCCGTTACCAGCGCGTCCACCGCCGGGCTCTTGATGCCGGTGTGGTTGCCGGAGTCTTCCTGGTCTGCCGCCTTGCTGCCAAACAGATCGGCAAACTCCTGCCCCGGGTTATTGGTGCCGCCGTAAGCCAGCGAGGTGATATCGAATTCAAACTTCTGCAGGCGCTGCTGGTAGAGCGAGAAGTCCACCGGCCGGAAGTTGAGCTTGACGCCAATCTTCTCCAGGTTGCGCGACCACGGTGCCACGACGCGCGCACTGCCCTCGTTGCTGTCCAGAAACTCCAGCACCAGCGGTTGATTGGCCGCATTGCGCAGGGCTCCGTCGCGGTATTCCCAGCCGGCGTCTTTCAGCAGCTTTTGCGCGCGGCGCAGGTTCTCGCGCAGGCTGCTGTCGCCGTCGGTGCGTGGTGGCTGGGCCATCGGGCCAAAGGCGGCGTCCGGCACTTTGCCGCGCCAGGGCTCCAGCAGCGCCAGCTCGGAGGCGCTAGGCAGGTCGCGCGCCTGGCAGTCGGTGTTGCCAAACAGGCCTTGCACGCGCTGGTAAGCACCGTAAAACATCTGGCGGCTCATCCATTCAAAGTCCATCGCCAGGCCCAGCGCCTCGCGCACCCGCACGTCTTTGAGCAAATCGCGCCGGGTGTTGAGCACATAGCTTTGAAAACCGGTGGGCAGGCTGTGGCGAAACTCCGTTTTGGCCAGTTCCCCGGTGTCAAAGCGGCGTCCGGTCACGCGCCGCGCCCAGTCGCCGGCGGAAAAAAAGCGCATCAAATCAAACTCGCCGGCCTTGAGGGCCTCCAGCCGCGCGGTATTGTCCTTGTAAATCTTGACGGTAATGCGGTCGAAGTTGGCCGTTCCCTTGCGCACGTTCAGGTCCCGCGCCCAGTAGTTGGGGTCGCGCACATAGGTCACGTCCCGCCCAAACACCACCGGACCGATCTTGTAGGGGCCGCTGCCAATCGGAATATCCATCACCACCTTGTCAAACGGCTTGGCTACACCGTTTTCCTCACCCCAGCGATGGCTGAACACCGGCAAACCGCCCACGGTGAGCGGCAACTCGCGGTTGGGCTTTTTGAAACGGTAGCGCAACGTACGCTCATCCAGCACATCGACCCCGGCCACATCTTCCAGCGCGCTGCGGTAGCTAGGCGAAACCAGCGGGCCATTCAGCGTGTCAAAACTGTGCTTCACATCGCGCGCCAGCACCGGGTCGCCATTGTGGAACCGGGCTTGCGGCCGGATTCGGAAGGTGGCGCTCAGCCGGTCGGACGCCACCGCAACGTCTTCTGCCAGCAAGCCATAGCCCGCAGCCGTTTCGTCCATGGAGCCTGTCAAAAGACTGTCAAACATCAGGCTGCTCAGGTAGGCCGGTGCCGAGCCTTTGATGGTGAAGGGATTGAACTTGTCGAAGGTCGAGGTGCGCTGGTTGCTCACCAGGCGCAACTCGCCGCCCTTGGGCGCCTGCGGGTTGACATACGCAAAGTGGTCAAAGCCCGGCGCATATTTCATGTCGTCCCACAGCGCGTAACCATGCGCGGCCCACCCCGTAACCGTATGGAAACCTAACAGCAAGTACACCAGAAGACGCATGCGACAATTCTGCACCAGACAGTGCATTTTCTTGAGGGCGTATGGGCTTTTTAGCGGGCAAAAAGTTATTGATTACCGGAGTGCTTTCCAACCGCTCCATTGCCTATGGCATTGCCCGTGCCTGCCACCAGCAAGGTGCCGAACTGGCCTTTAGCTACGTGGGCGAACGCTTCAAGGACCGTATCACCGAGTTCGCCGCCGAATTTGGCTCTACGCTCACCTTTGAGTGCGACGTCAGTAACGACGCGCAGATTGAGGCGTTGTTCAAAGACCTTTCCGCCTCCTGGCCAACGTTTGACGGTTTTGTGCATAGCATCGGCTTTGCGCCGCGCGAGGCCATTGCCGGTAACTTTCTGGACGGTCTAAGCCGCGAAAACTTCCGCATTGCCCACGACATCAGCGCTTACAGTTTCCCTGCCATGGCCAAGGCCGCCCTGCCCTACCTGCGCGACAAGGCAGCCTTGTTGACCTTGTCGTACCTGGGTGCCGAGCGCATCGTGCCGCACTACAACACCATGGGCCTTGCAAAGGCGTCGCTCGAAGCATCGGTCCGCTACCTGGCCGAGGCCGTCGGCGATTTGCCGGACGGTCGCTCGGTTCGGGTCAACGGCATCAGTGCTGGTCCGATCAAGACGCTGGCCGCCAGTGGCGTGAAGGACTTCGGCAAGTTGATGAACCACGTGGCCTCCGCCGCTCCTTTGCGCCGCAATGTGACGATTGAAGAGGTTGGCAACGTGGCCGCCTTTTTGTTGAGCGACCTTGCCAGCGGCGTGACCGCCGAAGTGACCTATGTGGACGGCGGACACAGCAAGACCATGGGTGCCGTAGCCGACGAATAAGGGCCCCATCGGCCGCTGCCGGTGCCGCAAGCCAAACCCTGCCTTTGAAAAGTAATAATGTGCATATGAATACACCTATCCCTTTGCATCAGCTTCCCCAGAAAAACATCTTCCGACCGGGCGACGTGTTTGTGTTGTTTGGTGAACTATTCGGCCGTGGTTATGCCAATGGCCTGGTCAACGAGGCGCGTAAGGCCGGCATGACCATCGTCGGCATCACGGTAGGACGTCGCGACGCAAACAACGCGCTGCGCCCCCTGAACGACGAAGAACTGGCGGCCGCAGAACAAGGCCTGGGCGGCAAGATCATCAACATTCCGTTGATGGCGGGTTTTGACCAGGACGCCCCCGCCGGCGAGCCCACGCCTACCGACCTACTTGGCGCTCTGACCCTGAAAAGCTGGACCGAAGACAAGCTCGACTGGGCGCATATTGAAAAATGCCGCGAAATCGGCGTGAAGCGATTCAAGGATTCATTGGCTGAAGTCATGGCCACGCTGAACGGCCTGGTGCCGGACGGCAGCAATGTGTTTTTTGCCCACACCATGGCCGGCGGCATTCCCAAGGCCAAGGTCTTCCTGGCCATTGCCAACCGGGTTTACAAGGGCCGCGGCGAGCGCTTTATGTCATCGCAGGTGCTGCTGAATAGCGACCTGGGCAAGCTGATCCTGAAAAACTTTGATGAGGTATCGGCCAACACCTTTGCCCACCTGATTGAAGGCAGCGCCGCGATTCGTGCCCGCGTAGAGGCCGCGGGCGGCCAGGTGCGCTACTCGGCATACGGCTACCACGGTACCGAAATCCTGATTGACGGCGCTTATGTGTGGCAAACCTACACCAACTACACCCAGGGCATGGCCAAGATGCGCCTGGAGCGCCACGCGCAAGACGCCTGGGCCCAAGGCATCAAGGCCACGGTGTACAACTGCCCCGAAATCCGGACCAACTCCTCCGACATTTTTGCTGGCGTTGAACTGCCGCTGATTCCGCTCTTGAACGCGTTGCGCCATGAAAACGGCGGCGCCTGGGCCGAAAGGCAGTGGAAGGCCTGTGAGGCCCTGCTGGCCGAGGGCTTGACTCTGGACGGTGTGTTGCAAAAAGTGCTGGACTTCCAGCGCAACGAAGTCATGCTGCCCTTCCGTAACTTTGTGGCCTGGCCCATGCCCAACAGCGCACCGCAGGCCGACCTGACCATCGGCACCTCCGATGAAGTTCAAAAGATGCACCAGGACAACAAGGCGCTTATCACCGACCACCTGAGCGCGCTGGTGATTGAAGCCACGGGTCCGCTTATGTTCCACGAATCGTCGGAGCCGACAGGCCCGGTACTTTGGCTGAACCATGACATCATCGCCAAGCAACTAAACCAGTTGCACGCAGCATAAGAAAAGGGGCCTCAAGGGGCCCCTTCTTCATAGGGCCTACCGGGCCTACTCGCGCACGCAGTCGGCAAAGTAATGCACCTTGCCGTCGGCGTCCATCTCTTCCACCAGGCCGTGCACATCGGTCTCAAAGCCGGGGCAACGGGTGTTGAACTCACGGGCGAACTTGAGATAGTCCACGATCTTCTTGTTGAAGACTTCACCGGGAATTAGCAGCGGAATGCCGGGCGGGTACGGTGTTACCAGGCCGACCGTGATGCGGCCTTCGAGCTTGTCGATCTCTACCCGCTCGGTCTTGCGTAGCGCAATGTGGGCGTAGGCGTCGCTGGGCTTCATGGCCGGGGTCAGGTCGCTCAGGTACACGTCGGTGGTCAGGCGCGCAATGTCGTACTTGGCGTAGAGCGTGTGCAGGTGCTGGCACAGGTCGGCCAGGCCCATCTTTTCGTAACGCGGGTGCTTCTGGCAGAACTCCGGCAGGATGCGCCACATCGGCTGGTTCTTGTCGTAGTCGTCCTTGAACTGCTGCAAGGCGGTCAGCATGCTGTTCCAGCGGCCCTTGGTAATGCCGATGGTGAACATGATGAAGAAGCTGTAGAGACCGGTCTTTTCCACCACCACGCCGTGCTCGGCCAGGAATTTGGTGACGATGCTAGCCGGAATGCCGGTCTTGGAAAACTTGCCGTTCAGGTCGATACCGGGAGTCACGATGGTGGCCTTGATCGGGTCCAGCATGTTGAAGCCGGCCGCCATCTTGCCAAAGCCGTGCCAGTTGGCCTTGGCGCTCTTGCTTTCACCCTTGATCACCCAGTCGGTGGCGCGGCCGATGCCTTCGTCGGCCAGTTTGTCCGGGCCCCAGACCTTGAACCACCAGTCATCGCCGTACTCTTCGTCCACCTTGCGCATGGCGCGGCGGAAGTCGAGGGCTTCGGCAATGCTTTCTTCCACCAGCGCGGTGCCACCGGGCGGCTCCATCATGGCGGCGGCCACGTCGCAACTGGCAATGATGCTGTATTGCGGGCTGGTGCTGGTGTGCATCAGGTAGGCCTCGTTGAACAGCGGCCGGTCCAGTTTGACGGTTTGTGAGTCCTGCACCAGCACATGGCTGGCCTGGCTGATACCGGCCAGCAGCTTGTGAATCGACTGGGTGCTGTACACCACGGCTTCCTTCGGGCGCGCGCGCTTTTTACCCATGGCGTGGTAGGTGCCGTAGAACGGGTGGAAGGCCGCGTGCGGCAACCAGGCCTCGTCAAAGTGCAGGTTGTCCACGTAGCCATCGAGCATGTTTTTGATGGTTTCGGTGTTGTAGAGCACGCCGTCGTAGGTGCTTTGCGTAAGCGTCAGCACACGGGGCTTGACCTTTTTGGCATCCACGCCCTTCAGGAGCGGGTTGGCCTTGATCTTTGCTTGAATGGAGCTGACCTCGAATTCCTCCTTGGGGATCGGGCCGATGATGCCGAAGTGGTTGCGCGTGGGCTTCAGGAAGACCGGAATCGCGCCGGTCATGATGATGCTGTGCAGGATGGACTTGTGGCAGTTGCGGTCCACCACCACCACGTCGCCCGGTGCCACCGTGTGGTGCCAGACCATCTTGTTGGAGGTGCTGGTGCCGTTGGTCACAAAGAAGCAGTGGTCGGCATTGAAGATGCGCGCTGCATTGCGTTCGCTGGCCCCAATCGCACCGTCGTGGTCCAGCAACTGGCCGAGTTCTTCCACCGCGTTGCAAACGTCGGCACGCAGCATGTTTTCACCAAAAAACTGGTGGAACATCTGGCCCACCGGGCTCTTCAAGAACGCCACGCCGCCCGAGTGACCGGGGCAGTGCCAGCTATAGGAGCCATCTTCGGCGTAATCCAGCAGCGCCTTGAAAAACGGGGGCTGCACGCCCTCCAGATAGCTCTTGGCTTCGCGGATGATGTGGCGCGCCACAAACTCCGGCGTGTCCTCAAACATATGAATAAAGCCGTGCAACTCGCGCAGGATGTCGTTGGGGATGTGGCGGCTGGTCTTGGTTTCGCCATAAACGTAAATCGGCACATCCAGGTTCTTGCGGCGCACTTCTTCAATAAAGTGGCGCAGGTTCAGTACGGCGGGGTCTAGGTCGGGGCCGGGTGTGAACTCTTCGTCGTCAATCGACAAAATAAAGGCACTGGCGCGCGACTGCTGCTGCGCAAACTGCGAAAGATCGCCGTAACTGGTGACGCCCACCACCTCAAAACCTTCGGTTTCGATTGCCTGCGCCAGCGCCCGGATGCCTAAGCCCGAGGTGTTTTCAGACCGAAAGTCTTCGTCAATGATGATGATGGGAAAGCGAAACTTCATGAAAGGCCTCCAACGACAGGGCAAAAATCGGCAAATAGGCGCGCAGTGTAAGGACTAATGGCGTCGAAATTGTTGCACCGCACACGAATTGCCCGCAAATGTGGCGTCCTCCACACAACGGGGTGTCGTACAAAGACGACGGGATGCCGGGAAAGCCTGACGTAAACTTGATCAAAGTTAGAGAGAAACATCGTGGATTTCACTGCACCTGCCAACCCGCCACAGAACCGAAGGGACTTCGCCCGCCACAACCCGATTGAGCGGGCTGCGGTCTGGTTCAATACCGGTGAAGCGATTGGTGAGACCTGCGAGCTGAAGGACATCAGCATGACGGGCTTTGGGATTCGGTGCAACGAGTGGCAATTGCCCGTTTTTCTGGGCTCCGAGGGTCGCTCGCTTTACTGCGTGGTCCTGTTGGGCGAAGCGCATTTCGGTTGCATGGCCCGTGTCACCACCAGCGCCGCCCAATACTCCGGCCATATCGGCTTTTGCTTTGACGCGGTCCCCGAAAGCAGCTTGCGTTTGCTCGAAGGGCTCATCGGCTGCATGGCCCAGCGTGAAGAAACGCTGCACACGCTCAGTGCCATGGCGCAGGAATACACCTCCGACTGACCCCAAGGCCGCCAGTCACCCTGCCCGACCGCAGCCTGGGCCGCTCAGGCGACGAAGGTCGAGAAAAAATGGAACCGGTTCTTGCCCGCCGTTTTGGCTTGGTACATCGCGTGGTCGGCGCAGCGCATTAGTTCGTCGCTGCTGGCGCAGTCGGTCGGGTAGCACGAGATTCCGACGCTGGGCGTGGTTACCACGGGGTTCCCGGATATATCAAAAGCACTGGCAAAAACACGCACCAAGCGGGTTGCCAGATCCGCAAGTTCCTGTTGCTGCGCCACATCCGGCACCAGCAGGACAAATTCGTCGCCGCCGTGCCGGGCCAGCGTATCCGTGTCGCGGATTACCTCGCCCATGCGCCGTGCCACCTGCCTGAGCAACTCATCGCCGGCGTCATGCCCTAGCGTGTCATTGACTTGCTTGAAGCGGTCCAGGTCGATAAACATCAGTCCGGTTTTGCTGCCGCGTCGATCTGCCTGCGCAATCGCCTTTTCCAGGCGACCCATGAGCAAATTGCGGTTGGGCAAACCGGTAAGGCCGTCGTAATGGGCCATCTGCCGCATCTTCTCTTCGGTGGCCTTGCGCCGCGCAATTTCTTCTTGCAACTGCAAATTGGTGCTGGCAAGTTCAGCCGTACGGAGGGCAACCCGTTCTTCCAACTGCATTTGGGCCACACGCATGGCATTGTCCGCGCGGTTGCGGTCCGTCATGTCCACGCCCACACCGATGTAGCCTGTAATGTTGCTCTGTGCATCCAGCAGGGTCGAGGTCGTCAGGTGCACCGGGAAGCGACTGCCGTCACGCCGGATGTAAGTCCATTCGTGCTCGTCAGAGCCTTTCAGGCGGGCCTTGATCACGAACGTATCAAAGCCGGGAGGCACTTCGCTGCCAAGCTCTTCAGACAGGGTGCGGCTATAGGCAACCACTTCATCCAGATCATGAAAAACCCGGGGTGAGGCCTGCCCAATCAGTTCCTTGGGGTCGTATTGAAGCCAGGATGCTGCCGTCTGGTTCATCATGCGAATGATGCCCTGGGCATCGGTCACGATGATGGACACCTTGGCCGAATCGAACACCCCTTGCATCAGCGCCTTGGCGCTAGCCAGCGCCTGCTCATTGGCATGACGCAGGCTCAAGTCTTCCACTACCCAGATGGAGTGGCCGGCAATCGGCGCATCCGGATCGAGCACCTGGCCCGACAAGCGACACCAGATCGGCGTGCCATCGGTGCGAACCAAAGTCAATTCCTGGGTAAAGGTCGTTCCTGCGACCACCGCCGGATAAAACTCCTGAGCAACCCGCTGGTAGTCGGCTTCGGCTTGGTACCAGGCCCGTGTGCTAATACCCAGCATGGCCCCCGGTTCAAATCCGAATATCTGCTCTGCCTTGGGATTGCAGCGCTGAATGATCCGGTTCTTCAGGTAGACGATTCCGACCGCCGCGCTGTCCAGAATGATCTGGTTCTCCAGCATGGCCTTGGCCTGCGCCTCCTCACTCCGCTTGAAATCGCTGCGGTCGGTAATCATCCAGATGGTGCCGCTGCTGGTTTCGTGCGGGTTCACCACGTAGGCCACCAGATGGGCCCAAAAAACATCGCCATTGCCACGGACCATCTGCATCTCGCATTCAGCGGGCTTTCCCGCAGAAAGCAACGGGCCGACGGTAGCCCCCAGATCCGCGTACATCTGATCCGAAGGAAACAAGTCGCGCCCGACCAGGTTCAGGGCAGCGGCCGGTGCATAGCGGAACATCCGGCAAAACTCCGGATTTGCCCGCACCACCTGCCGGTTGACCGTCACAAGGATGCCGACCGGAGCGTTCTGCACCATGGCCTCCGACTGTTCAATGGACTTTTGAAGCGCCGCAGTTTGCGCAATCGCCTCTCCAACATCTTCCACCAACCACAGCGTGGTGTCGCTTGCCTCTGAGGGATCCCACGCTTGGGCAACAAACCGGCAGCACATTTCAGAGGCGTCAGAACGTCCAAAGCGCCAATTCACTTCAACCGGCGCATGCGCATCTCCAGAGCGCGCATCAGCCAAAGCAGTGAATGCTTCGAACTGCGCGATGGAGGAGAATATTTTCGCGAATGGAGCGCCTACCAGCTCGTCCGGTCCAAAGCCAAAAAGGGCCTCGAAAACCCGGTTGCAGCGGGTTATGGTGTCTTTTTGGACCAGCACCCATCCGAGCGCACCACGTGCCCGCCCAAGGTTCAACCCGGCAAAGCCTAGGTTCGTGGTGGGCGGTTGAAGATCCATCTGGTGCTGGGTACCGATAATTTGGGTGAGTCGGTTACGTACCGAGTTCGGTCATTCTATGACGCAAGAAAACAAAAAAGCCCCAGCTTCACAGGGAAACTAGGGCTTTCAGGGGTTCTACTTACACGGTTGGATACCGTTGAAAACCTATTTCTGGCGGAGCAGGCGGGATTCGAACCCGCGGTGGGTTTTACCCCACGCACGCTTTCCAGGCGTGTGACTTAAACCGCTCATCCACCGCTCCAGAGCCGACGATTCTAACATCAAGACGGGCCGCTTTTTCCGCTTAACGGTAGGAATCTGTGTGGGGCAGTGCCTGATCAATCGCTTCGCGTACCGCTTCTTCAATTTGCAGGTGCAGCGAAGGCAGCAAGGCACTGAACTGCGCCTCAAACAGGGCCATCGCCACATTGCGCAGTTCGGCCTCCAATTGCGGCCGCACCTGCCAAAAAATTTGACGCGCCAGCACATCGCGATCCACCACCTCTGGTGCCGAGGCATAGGCCTGGACGGGTGTGGCATCGGGAGCAGGGACCGGAACTGGCTCTGGCGCCGCGAGCTGATTCACCGCGCTGGCTACTTCGGCGCGGACTACTTCGGTCAGGGTTGGCAAGTTGCGGGGCGGAGTGCGACCGTTCATTTCAATCCCCGGGCCGGCTCTGCACATCGTGCCGGACGATCTGGTAGCCGCGCTCGCTGTAGAGCTTCCAGCGTTTGCGAGCCTGCATGCGATCCGCCTCGTCGGTGCTGACGATTTCGATCACACGTTGAAATTGGTCAAAGTTGCCGGGCACATCAACGCCCAGGTTGACCAGCACCGGTGCCTCGGGCCGCAATTCAGCGCGGTCTTCGAGCAGCAGCACGGCGGAGCGGGCCCGGGTGTCATCGGTTGCGCCAGCATGGCAATGGGCAATGAAGTCGACTGCACCCACATTCCACAAGGCCACATCCAGATCGGCCAGCTCGGCCGGGCTGGCGCGCACTACCAAGCGAGCACCGCGCGCCGTGGCCTTGCGCAACAGGCGACAGGTGTAGGCCACCCGATCAGGGGCGCCAAAGTGGAATGCGACTTCGGTGGCCACTTATTTAGACGCTTTAGCGGGCTGCGACAACAGGTATTCGACCAGCAGCCCCACCGGGCGTCCGGTAGCACCTTTGGCTGCGCCGCTCTTCCAGGCGGTGCCGGCAATGTCCAGGTGCGCCCACGGGTACTTGGCGGTAAAGCGCTGCAAATATTTGGCCGCCGATATCGCGCCGCCCATGCGTCCGGCCACATTGGCCACATCGGCAAACTGGGTCTTCAGGCCTTCTGCGTATTCGTCATCCAGCGGCATACGCCAGCACAGGTCCTGCGCCGCATCGCCTGCCGCCGCCAGCGCGGAGGCCAACGCTTCATCGGGCGAGAACAGCCCGCTGCGCACCGCACCCAGTGCCACCACGCAGGCCCCGGTCAGGGTGGCAATATCGACCACAGCCCGGGGTTTGAAACGCTCGGCATAGGTCAACGCATCGCACAAGACCAGTCGCCCTTCGGCGTCGGTGTTCAAAATCTCGATGGTCTGACCGCTCATGCTGGTCACCACATCGCCCGGTTTGACGGCGCGACCATTGAGCAGGTTTTCGCAGGCTGGAATCAGGCCGACCACATTGATGGCGGGCTTGAGCTCGCCCAAGGTACGGAAAACACCCAACACACTGGCCGCGCCCGACATGTCGAACTTCATTTCATCCATTTCGGCTGCCGGCTTGATGGAAATGCCGCCGCTGTCAAAGGTAATGCCTTTGCCGACCAGCACCGTCGGCGCCACCGTCTTGGCCGCGCCGCTGTACTTGAGCACGATAAAGCGCAAGGGCTCTTCCGAGCCCTGCGCCACGGCCATGAAAGCGCCCATGCCCAGCTTGGCTACCTCGCGCGGGCCCAACACTTCGCAAGTCACGCGGGCCTGCTTGGCCAGCCCCTGCGCCGCCTTGGCCAACAGGGTCGGCGTGGCGTGGTTCGCCGGGCGATTGGCCCATTCTTTGGCCATCTCAACGCCCGCCACGACCGCCACTGCGCGATCAAACGCGGGTTTCAGGTCCGCGGCAGCAGCAACACAGATCGACTGCAAACTGCGCGGTTCGGCCTTGGATTTTGTGGTGGTGTAGCTGTAGGTCGCGTCCGCTACTGCTGAAACCGCAGCCTGAATGGCGGCCGGCGAGGCTGGCCCCGCAAAGGCCAGCACCAGCCGTTTGAGCCGATCAGACTTTACGGCCGCCAAACCAGCCACCACCGCGCTGCGCACCGACTTGGCACTGCCATCGCCCATGCCCGCCAGCACCACTTTGCGCGCTTGGGTCATGCCGGGCTGGTAGGCCGACAGGATCTTTCCGGCGGCTGTCTGGGCGTCACCGTCTTTGAGCGCGCGGCCGATAAATGCCGAAAAACCATCGCGGGCGGGCTTGAATTCCTGGCCCATCAAAACCAGTACCGCATCGCATTTTTCAGCGGCAACTTCAGCGAGGCTCAGGGGCTTTAGTTCAAAGTTCATAATTCGGTCTCTTCCTTCGTCGCAATGTTATTCCATTCCTCCATTCGCAAAGAACTGGCACGCAGTTTCGGGGCCACCCTGGTGGTGCTGGCCACCGTGGTGATGACCATGACGCTGATTCGCACCGTGGGTCAGGCTTCGCGCGGCCTGTACAACCCGACCGACGTGATGATTGTGATGGGTTACACGGTGCTGGCCGACATGCCGACGATTCTTTCCATGAGCCTGTTCATTGCCATCCTGAGCGTGCTGACGCGCATGTATAAAGACAGCGAGATGGTGATCTGGTTCGGCAGTGGCCACGGACTGGCATCCTTACTGAAGCCGTTGTTTCGCTTTGCCTGGCCGATTTTGGTGGCCATCCTGGCGCTGGCGTTTTTCATCCTTCCCTGGTCGTTTGGCCGCATTGAGGACTTGCGTGACCGCTATGAAAAGCGCGGCGATATCGCGCGGATTGAGCCAGGCCAGTTCCAGGAGTCGGCCAGCGGTGACCGCGTCTTTTTTATAGAGAAGAACTCCGAAAACAAGCAAGTCGGCAACAACGTCTTCATTGCCACCACCGAACTGGGCAAAGAAACCATCACCTCGGCCCGTAGCGGCCGCATTGAAGTGATTGGCCCGGACAAGTTCCTGATCCTCGAAAACGGCCAGCGACTGGAGCGCACCACCGGCAAGTCCGAACTGACCGTCAGTGAATTCACGCGATACGGAGCCCGCGTGGGCGCTGACGATATGTCCGAGCGCAGCTACGTGCCATCCAATTCCCTGACCACGCTGGAACTCATCAAGAACCCCACTGCCAAGCATTTGGCCGAGCTCTCTTGGCGTCTCGGCCTGGGCCTGGCTGCGTTCAATTTCATTGTGATTGGGCTGGCCGCAGCAGGAACCAACCCGCGCGTGGGACGTTCGGCCAACCTGGGTTTCGCCTTCTTGATCTTTGTCGTGTATTTCAACTTTCTGTTGCTGGGCAAAAGCTGGGTCGAATCCGCGCAAGTCCAGTTCACGCCCTTTATGGTGGCTCTGCACGGTGGTGCCCTGAGTTTGGGGCTGCTGTGGCTGACCAAGCGCAACAACAACTGGACGCTGCGCTTGCGCCGGCGCAGCCTGTTGCCACCGGCACAGGAGAAGCCATGAAGACCGTTCGCCGTTTGCTGTACCGGGAAGTGGTGATTGCGGTGTCCATGGTGACGCTGGGCTTCCTCTCGCTGTTCTTCTTTTTTGACTTGGTGGAAGAACTGCAGTCGGTCAACCAGGCGTCTGCGCTCGGTTACCGCATCCCGCAGGCGCTGATTTACATCGGCCTGATGGTTCCCAGCCACACCTACGAGCTAATGCCCATCACCGTGCTGATTGGCACCATTTTTGTCATGGCACGGTTGGCCCAAAGCTCGGAGTTCACAATTTTGCGAACCAGCGGTCTAGGGCCCTGGCGGGCACTGCGCACCCTGCTCTCCCTGGGTCTGGCGTTTGGTGTGTTCACCTTTGCGGTGGGCGATTACCTGGCCCCTCTCGCCGACAAAACGGCGCAGTTGCTCAAGGCGCGTTTTCAAGGGCAGGTCTCGGTGGGCAAGACCGGCGCCTGGCTTAAAGAGAAGCAGTCTTACGCCAGCTACGCCATCAACGTTGGCTCGCTTACCAGCGACGGCAACATGAAAGATGTGCGCATCTTCGAGTTTGACAACGTGGGGCACCTGGTGTCGGTGACGCTAGGGCAAACCGCCGTGTTTGGTGAGCACGACGACTGGGTACTAAGCCAGGTGGACCGCACCGAGTTCACTTCGGCCCCGTCGCGGGCCGGACAGGTGGACCGCGTGTTCAGCGACAGCTTGCGTTGGCCCACCGGCGTGACGGCCGAGATGGTTTCAGCCGCCGTGCTGCGCCCCGAAAAGATGGGCACGATCGACTTGTTCCAGTACATCCAGCACCTGAGTTCCAACAACCAGTCGGCACAAAAATACGAAATCCAGTTCTGGAAAAAGGTGTTTTACCCGCTGAGTTGTCTGGTGATGGTGGTGCTGGCGCTGCCGTTTGCCTACTTCCACTTCCGTTCCGGCAGCATTGCCACCTACGTGTTTGGCGGTGTCATGGCCGGCATCAGTTTTGTGTTGCTCAACAATGTGCTCAGCGACTTGGGCACCTTGCAGGGTTGGCAGCCCTGGTTTACCGCAGCCCTGCCGGGGCTGATCTACTCCATGCTGTCGCTGTCTGCGTTTAGCTGGCTGGTGCTCCGACGATGAATACTCCCAAGCAACAACGCGCCGTGGTCCTGTTTGCCCATGGTTCGCGCGATCCGCTGTGGCACCGCCCTGTGGAGGCCGTGGCCCGTACCCTCACGCTGGCCCAACCCGATCTGCAAGTGCGCTGCGCCTACCTCGAACTCAGCACACCCGACCTGGCCACCGCCTGCCGGGATTTGATTGAGGCCGGTTGCCGCCTGATTTCGGTGGTGCCGCTGTTTCTGGGCGTCGGACGCCATGCCCGCGAAGACCTTCCACTGCTGGTGGAGGCGTTGCGCGCGCAATACCCGGCAGTCGAGTTCACGCTGAAGCCCGCCGTGGGTGAAGACCCGCGATTGGTTGCGCTGCTGGCGGATATTGCCTCCGAATAGCCCGCTCCCTGCGTCCTTTGCAGCACATTAATAGCTGCAAAGAGGGATAATGAATGCGTTTATCATTGCTTTTGTGTATTAGCAATCACCGCAAAGAGCCCGCATGAATCTCCACCAATTCCGCTTCGTCCAGGAAGCGGCACGCCGCAACCTGAACCTGACCGAAGCCGCCAAAGCGCTGCACACATCCCAGCCGGGCGTGTCCAAGGCCATCATCGAGCTGGAAGAAGAGCTGGGCATTGAAATTTTTGCCCGCCACGGCAAGCGCCTCAAGCGCATTACCGAACCCGGCCAGCATGTGCTGCGCAGCATCGAGCTCATCATGGGCGAGGTAGGCAACCTCAAGCGCATTGGCGAGCAATACAGCACGCAAGACAGTGGCACCCTGTCGATCGCCACCACCCACACCCAGGCCCGCTACGTACTGCCGGAAAAAGTAGCGGCCCTTCGCGCCGCGTATCCCAAGGTCAACATCAGCCTGCACCAGGGCGCGCCCGACCAGGTGGCGCGCATGCTGATCGATGATGTGGCGGAAATCGGCATTGCCACCGAGTCGTTGCAGGCCTATGCGGAGTTGGTCACCCTGCCCTGCTACGAGTGGCAGCACATGCTGGTGCTCCCCGCCGACCACCCGCTGGCGAAGAAAGAACACATCACGTTGCAGGACGTGGCGAAGGAACCGCTGATTACCTACCACCCGTCGTTTACCGGCCGCACCAAGATTGACACCGCCTTCGCCAACGCCCACCTGGAGCCCCGCATCGCGCTGGAAGCCATCGACTCCGATGTGATCAAGACCTATGTGCGCCTGGGCATGGGCGTGGGCATCGCTGCCGAGATGGCCGTCGAGGACATCAAAGACGACTGCGCCAACAACGGCGGCAAGGGTGGACTGGTTACGCGTCCGGCCGGCCAGCTCTTCGGCCAGAACATTGCGCGGGTGGCCTTCAAGCGCAGCGCCTACCTGCGCAACTTTGTCTATACCTTTGCCGAACTGCTTAGCAACCGCCTCAGCCGCGATTTGATTGCCAAGGCCATGACCGGCCATGTGAACGACTATGAACTCTGAAACCGCACCCCGCACGCCCGCGCTCACCAGCCGCCTGCCTCAGGTGGGCACCACCATCTTCACCGTGATGTCGGCACTGGCCGCGCAGCACAAGGCGGTCAACCTGGGCCAGGGTTTTCCGGACTTTGCCTGCGATCCGGCCCTGGTGAATGCTGTGACCGAGGCCATGCAAGCCGGTCACAACCAGTACCCGCCGATGATCGGTGTGCCGTTGTTGCGCCACGCCATTGCCGACAAAGTCGAACGCCTGCACCGGCACCGCTACCACCCCGACACAGAAATCACCATCACCGCCGGTGCCACGCAGGCCATCATCACGGCCATTCTGGCCATCGTGCATCCGGACGACGAAGTCATCGTGCTGGAGCCCTGCTACGACAGCTATGTGCCCAACATCGAGTTGGCCGGCGGCGTGGCGGTGCGTGTACCGCTCACACCCGGTAGCTTCCGCCCCGACTTTGACAAGATTGCAGCGGCCATCACCCCGAAAACCCGGGCCTTGATCATCAACACGCCGCACAACCCCAGCGCCACGGTCTGGTCCGATGCCGACATGATGAAGCTGCAAGAGCTGCTCGCTCCCACCGACGTGCTGCTGATCAGCGATGAGGTGTATGAGCACATGGTGTTTGACGGTGCCGAGCACCAGAGCGTAGCCCGCTTCCCCGCGCTGGCGGCCCGCGCCTTTATCGTCAGCAGCTTTGGCAAGACCTACCACGTCACCGGCTGGAAAGTGGGCTATGTGGCCGCACCCGCCAGCCTCACCACCGAATTCCGCAAGGTGCACCAGTTCAATGTGTTCACCGTCAACACCCCGGTGCAATACGGGCTGGCACGCTACATGGAAGACCCGGCGCCTTATGTGAATCTGCCGGCGTTCTACCAGCGCAAACGTGATCTGTTCCGCGAGGGTTTAGCGCAAACACGCTTCAAGCTGCTGCACACGCAGGGCAGCTACTTTCAGTGCGTGGACATCTCGGACGTGAGCGACCTGAACGAGGCGGAGTTTTGCCAGTGGCTCACCCGCGAGATCGGCGTAGCCGCCATCCCGCTTTCGGCCTTCTACGGCAATGGATTCGACCAGCGCGTCGTGCGCTTCTGCTTTGCCAAGCAGGATGAAACCCTGCTGGCGGCGCTGGAGCGGTTGAAAAAACTCTGAGGGCGACTAACTAAGCTGCGCCCAGGCTTTGTCCAGCCGCTTCACGCTCACCGGCTGCGGCGTGCGCAGTTCCTGCGCAAAGAAACTCACGCGCAGTTCTTCCAGCAGCCAGCGGAATTCGAGCATGCGGTCATCGACCACGCCCTTGCGCTCGGCCACCAGCCGCCAGTAGCGTTGCTCCTGCGGGCGCAACTCGGCCAGACGCGCGGCGTCACGTGCCGGGTCGGCGCGGTATTTGTCCAGGCGCAGGGTGATGGCCTTGAGGTAGCGGGCGTAGTGCTGCAACCGCTCCCACGGTGCGGCATGCAAAAAGCGCTTGGGCATCAGGCGTTGCAGTTGTTGCGCCGCATCGGCAGTCGCCTCGGGTGCGTTCTTGGTGTCCTTGATCTTGCGGGCGGCGGTGGCGTATTCCAGCAGAATGACGCCAGCCAACCGCGCGACCTCGGTGCTGATCAGCGTGAGGCGGCCCCTGCCTTCTTCCACGCGTTTCTTGAAGGCGAATTCGTCTGTGGGCAATGGGTCCTGCAAAAAGGCCCGATCCAGCGCCAGCGCAATGATTTGCTCGCGCAACTCTTCCAAGGTGCCACCGCCGCTGTCTTTAGCACCCTCGGTCTTGCCCACCTGCATGTAGGCCACGGCCATTTTTTGCAGATCGGGAATGTTCTTTTCCAGGTATTTGAGTGCGTCCTTGATCTGCAGCGCAAACAGGCGGCGCAGGCCGGCGCGGTGCTTGGCCGCAGCCGTTTCGGGCTCGTCAAACACCTCGATGGTGACCGCATCGCCGCCGTCAATCAGCGCCGGAAAACCAATCAGCGTCTGGCCACCCTTGCGGATTTCCAGCAACTCGGGCAGTTCGCCAAAGGTCCAGGCGGTATGGCGTTTCTCCGAAACTGCTGGTGCGGGGGCATGGGTTGGCGCTGCGGCCTTCGCACCGCTTCCGCCTGCCGTGGTGCGCGGCGCAGCATCCGCAACTTCCGCCTTGCCCTGAGCCAAGGCTTGTGGGCCTGCAGGCTGCGCGCCCGAAGCGCCCTGCCCCAGCTTCAGGCTGGCCAGCGCCTGAAACGCTCCGCGCGCCTGCTTGCCCCATTCGGCCTTGAGCGCGCCCAGATTGCGACCGTGCCCCAGCACGCGGCCATGTTCGTCCACCACCCGGAAGTTCATAAAGAAGTGCGGGCTGAGCATGTCCACCTTGATGTCGGCGCGCACCACATCCACCGCAGTGGCATCCCGCACCAGCTTGACCACCGCATCCACCAGACTGCCCGTACCAAAGCGCTCTGCCTCGTTCAGCACCTCGGCGAATTTGGCGGCTGTATCGGGCAGCGGCACCAGGCGCGAGCGCGGACGCTGATGCAGCGTCTTGATCAGCGCCTGAATCTTCTCGCGCAGCATGCCCGGCACCAGCCACTCGCAGCGCTCCTCGTTGACCTGATTCAGCACAAACAGCGGCACCGTCGCGGTCAGGCCATCCTGCGCATCGCCGGGCTCGTGCAGGTAGGTCGCGGCGCAGTCCACGCCGCCTAAGCGAATCGTCTTGGGGAAGCTGGCGGTGGTGATGCCGGCCGCCTCATGGCGCATCAATTCCTCGCGCGTCAGGCGCAAGAGCGTACTTTCGCGCCGCCCGCCGGCGTGCTGGTGGTTGTACTGCGGCTTGCGCGACTCCTCGCGGTACCAGGCCTCAAAGCTGTGGCCGCTACACACATCGGCGGGCAGTTGCTGGTCGTAAAAGGCGTAGATCAGTTCCTCGTCCACCAGCACGTCCTGCCGGCGGGACTTGTGCTCCAGGTCTTCCACCTGCTTTATGAGCTTCTGGTTGGCGGCCAGAAATGGCAGGTTGGTTTCCCACTGGCTGTTCACCAGGCCCTCGCGGATAAAGATCTCGCGCGCACCGGGCAGGTCCACCCGGCTGTAGTTGGTACGCCGACCGCTGTAAACGACGATGCCGTACAGCGTGGCGCGCTCCAGCGCCACCACCTCGGCCGCTTTTTTCTCCCAATGCGGGTCAAGCAATTGTTTCTTCAGCAAATGGCTGCCCACCTGCTCGATCCACTGCGGGTCGATTGCGGCCACGCCGCGCCCGAACAGGCGCGTTGTCTCCACCAGCTCGGCCGCCACAATCCAGCGGCCCGGCTTCTTGGTCAGGTGCGCCCCCGGATGCGGGTAGAACTTGATGCTGCGCGCACCCAGGTACTCGCCCGAGGCACCGTCGGTCTCCAGCTTGCAGCCCACATTGCCCAGCAGACCGGCCAGCATGGACAAATGCAATTGCTCGTAGCTGGCGGGCGCCGAATTCAGCCGCCACTTGTGCTCGGCCACCACGGTGTGCAGTTGGGAGTGGATGTCTTTCCACTCGCGCACGCGCCGGATGTTTACAAAGTTCTGCCGCAGCAACTGCTCGTACTGGCGGTTGCTCAACTTGTGCGAAGCCGCCTCACCGCCGCGCGCATCGTGAATCCACTTCCACAGCCTCAGGTAGCCGCTGAACTCGCTCTTTTCGTCGTCAAACTTCTTGTGCGCCGCATCGGCCTGTTGCTGCGCCTCCATCGGGCGGTCGCGCACATCCTGCACGCTCAGGGCCGAGGCAATCACCAGCACCTCGTCGAGCGCGCTGCGACTGCGCGCTTCCAGAATCATGCGGCCCACGCGCGGGTCCAGCGGCAGGCGCGACAGCTCTTGCCCCATGGGCGTGATCTCGTTGGCCTCGTCCACTGCGCCCAACTCGTTGAGCAACTGGTAACCATCGGCAATGGCACGGCCCGAAGGACGGTCCAGAAACGGAAAGTCTTCGACCACGCCCAGGTGCAACGACTTCATCCGCAAAATCACGCCGGCCAGGGACGATCGCAAGATTTCCGGGTCGGTAAAGCGCTCGCGCCCGGAAAAGTCTTTTTCGTCGTAGAGCCGGATGCAAATGCCGTTGGCCACGCGGCCGCAGCGCCCGGCGCGCTGGTTGGCCGCTGCCTGACTGACCGGCTCCACCAACAGTTGCTCCACCTTGCTGCGAAAGCTGTAGCGCTTGACCCGCGCCGTGCCGGCATCAATCACGTAGCGAATGCCCGGCACCGTCAGCGAGGTTTCCGCCACGTTGGTCGCCAGCACAATGCGCCGCCCGCTGTGGCTGTCAAAAATGCGGTCCTGCTCGGCCTGCGACAGGCGCGCAAACAGCGGCAGCACTTCGGCGTTGCGAAACAGCGGCTGGTGGCTCAGGTGCCGGCGCACATGGTCGGCCGCCTCGCGGATTTCACGCTCTCCCGGCAGAAACACCAGCACATCGCCGGCGTTGTGCGGGTCGCGCCACAGTTCATCCACCGCATCGGCGATCGCATCGTTCAAGTCGTACTCGCGGCTCTCCTCAAACGGCCGGTAACGCTGCTCCACCGGGAAGGTGCGGCCGGAGACCATGATGACGGGGGCCGGGCCCCGTTTGCTCTCAAAGTGCTTGGCAAAGCGGTCCGCATCAATCGTGGCGGAGGTCACCACGATCTTCAGGTCCGGACGACGCGGCAATATCTGGCGCAGATAGCCCAGCAGAAAGTCGATGTTCAGGCTGCGTTCGTGCGCCTCGTCGATGATGATGGTGTCGTAGGCATTGAGCAGCGGGTCGGTCTGCGTCTCGGCCAGCAAGATGCCGTCGGTCATCAGCTTGACCGAGGCGTCCTTGCTCAAGCGGTCCTGAAAACGCACCTTATAGCCCACCACCTCGCCCAGCGGGGTTTTCAGTTCTTCGGCAATGCGCTTGGCCACGGAGCTCGCGGCAATGCGGCGCGGCTGGGTGTGGCCGATCAGGCGGCCGCGCTGGCCTTCGGGGTAGTTGCACTTGCCCCGGCCCAAAGCCAGGGCAATTTTGGGAAGCTGGGTGGTTTTGCCGGAACCGGTCTCACCGCAGACGATGATGACCTGGTGCTGCTGCATCGCAGCCATGATCTCGTCACGTTTGCCGGATACAGGGAGGGACTCGGGAAATTCGATATGCAAAGGGGGTGCCATTGGGGCGCAATTATCGGGGTTGTGAAGCGGCACAATCGGGGAATGACCCGTGCCCATCGCCCCCCACCCTTGCGTTTGCTAGCCAGCCTGGCCCTGCTGCTGTGCGCCAATGCCACGCAAGCCGCTCCCCGCCTGCACTGTGAAATGACCTACGCCGGCAGCACCCAGGTGCTGGAAGTTGCGCCGGTGTCCGACCCGTACCCGGTGGCATCGGTGGACGTGGGCGGGCGCTTCCGGTTCAAGGCGGTGATGGTGGGCAACGAGCGCCAGGCGGATTACGTCAAGCTCTACGCCTATCTGGACGCCAAGCACCAACCGGTGCTGGTGCAGCAAATTACTTACCTGCCGCCCTTTCCCCAAGGCAACACCCTGACCGGCAAACAATTCATCTACGCCGGCCCGGTGGAACGCGAACTGCAATACGAATGCAAGCTGCAGGGGGTGGCACCATGAAGCAAACCCTTTGCAAATGGGCGTGCGTACTGGCGAGCCTGATCGGTGGGACAACCACTGCCCACGCGCAGACCGCTCCCGTCAGCCTGGTGTTCGCGGGCGATATCGTGCTCGACGACACCGCCGGTGCACTGATTGAAGGCGGCGGCGATCCCTTTGCCGGCTTTGCCGGGTTCTTCAGCAAGGCCGACATCCGGCTGGGCAACCTGGAATGCGTGGTGGCCACCACCGGCTCGGCGGGTGAAAAAAACTACACCTTCCGCGCCCACCCGCGCACGCTGCCCGTGCTCAAGCGCCACTTTGACGCGCTGGCGCTGGCCAACAACCACTCGGGCGATTACGGACGCGAGGCCTTTGGCGAAATGCTGGGGCTGCTCAAGGGCGCGAAGCTGGGCTACTTTGGCGGCGGCCACAACCTGGCCGAGGCCCACACGCCGCTCATCGTCGAGCGGCGTGGCCTTCGGATTGCGCTATTGGGTTACAACGAGTTCATGCCGCGCAGCTTTGAAGCCGACTACGACGCGCCGGGCAGCGCCTGGAGCGAGGACGAACAGGTGGTCGCCGACATCCGGGCGGCGCGCAGTGTGCACCGGGCTGATCTGGTGATTCCGGTGATGCACTGGGGTTGGGAAAACGAACCGGTTGCCAACGCGCGCCAACGGCAACTGGCCCGCATTCTGGTGGACGCCGGGGCCGATGCGGTGATTGGCGGACACCCGCATGTGTCGCAGGACATCGAGCACTACCGGGGCAAGCCCATCATTTACAGCGTGGGCAACTTCGTCATGAAGGAAACTGACAATGACAACCAGCGCCGGGGCTGGGTGCTGCGGCTGCAACTTGACGCCCTGGGTGTGCGCGCTTTTGACACCCGCGTGGCCCGCATCGACATGGAAGGCCTGCCAACGCCCGACCTGAGCACGCCCAGCCCGTGCTGGCAGCGTGGCGAGACCGCCATCGGCCAGTGCCGAAACCCCGATTAAGTGACTGGAGCGGGCGAGTGCATCCGCTACATTTAAGCTCTGCTCTCCGCCATCCGTTGCCCCCTCATCTGCCGACCTGCCGCCCATGACCTCCGTTTTCAATTTCACCTTTGTGCCCTGGTTCCGGTCGGTCGCGCCCTATATCCACAAATTCCGCAACCAGACCTTTGTGGTGGGCATTGCCGGTGAGGCGATTGCCGCAGGCAAGTTGCAAAGCCTGGCGCAAGACCTGGCCATGATTCAGAGCATGGGCGTGAAGATTGTGCTGGTGCACGGCTTCAGGCCCCAGGTGGCCGAACAGCTCAAGGCCAAGGGCATTGAAGCAAAGTACTCACACGGCATCCGCGTCACCGACGAACTGGCTTTGGACTGCGCCCAGGAGGCGGCCGGCCAGTTGCGTTACGAAATTGAAGCGGCGTTCAGCCAGGGTCTACCCAACACGCCGATGGCCGATTCGACCGTGCGCGTCATCTCGGGCAACTTCATCACCGCGCGTCCGGTTGGCATTGTGGACGGCGTCGATTTTCAGCACAGCGGCGTGGTGCGCAAAGTGGACACCGCCGGCATTATCAAAACCCTCGATATGGGCGCCATGGTGCTGCTGTCGCCCTTCGGCTTCTCACCCACCGGCGACGCCTTTAACCTGGCCATGGAAGAAGTGGCAACTTCGGTGGCCACGGCGCTGCAGGCCGACAAGTTGATCTTTCTGACCGAGGTGCCCGGCATCCGCATGCACCCGACCGAGCCGGCCGGCGAAGACAACCCGATTGATACCGAATTGCCACTGGCCGCCGCAGAAAAGCTGCTGGCCGAGTTACCTGCCGCCAACCAACCAACCGATGTGGCCTTCTACCTGCAGCACTGCGTCAAGGCCTGCAAGAACGGCGTGGAGCGCAGCCACATCATTCCGTACTCGGTGGACGGCGCCATTCTGCTGGAGGTGTATGTGCACGACGGCATCGGCACCATGGTGGTGGATGAAAAGCTGGAAAGCCTGCGCGAAGCCACGCCCGACGATGTGGGTGGCATCCTGCAACTGATTGAGCCGTTTGAAAAGGACGGCACGCTGGTTAAGCGCAGCCGCACCGAGATTGAGCGCGATGTGGGCTGCTACACCATCATCGAGCACGACGGCGTGATCTTTGCCTGCGCGGCACTGTACCCCTACCCCGAAAACAAGACCGCCGAAATGGCCGCGCTCACGGTGTCACCCGATGTGCAGGGTCAGGGCGATGGCGAGCGGGTGCTCAAGCGGGTCGAACAGCGCGCCAAGGCAGCGGGCCTCTCCAGCATTTTTGTGCTCACCACCCGCACCATGCACTGGTTTATCAAACGCGGTTTTGTGCAGGTCGACCCGGACTGGTTGCCCGAAGCCCGCAAGCGCAAGTACAACTGGGACCGGAAAAGCCAGGTGCTGGTCAAGAAGCTGTAGTCACAAAAAGTAGGTCAAGCAACTCGCCAACCTGAGCGGTTGGGGTGGCATGCGGTTTTGCGCAGGTAAAGGAGGAGACCGCGCAGCAGGCGGGGGACACGGAGCAAAACCGTATGCCACCCCAACAGCGCCCTATCCGGAGCGGAGTGCGCTCAGCGCTTAGCTTGACGCACCAACAAAGCTAGCGCCACCACCGCGGCAAAACTGAACCAAACGAAGGACCAGTTGGCAATTGAGCCGCCTAAAAAGGTCCAATCCACTTTGGAGCAATCGCCGCTGCCCTTGAAGATCATGGGCAAGGCACGGTTGAGCGGGAAGTTCTCGATCATTCCGTAAAAGTCACGGCCGCAGGACACCACGTCGGGTGGGTACCACTGCAAAAAGCTTTGACGGGCTGCCACAAAGGCGCCGGCACAGGCCGACACCACCAGCAGCACAAACGACGCAAGTTGCAGCGCCCGCTTGGTCGTAGCCGCGCCCAGCACCGCGAAAAACAGCACCAGGAAATCGCAATAACGTTGCACGACACACATCGGGCACGGCACCAAACCGACCACATGCTGCAGGTACATGCCAAAGGCCAACATGCTCACACACAGAAGAGCCAAAGCCGCCATTACGCGGCGGGGAGCGTAGTCAAGGTTTTCCGAAAGGAAGGTGAACATGCGGTATCGGTCCGATGGGTAAAAAAGCTGAGTTGGCATTATCCCTATGTTCGAAAACACCGTATTCTTCGCAAAATATACAGCGGAGGATCCAATATGAATGCAGTCATGCAGATGGTGGGACTGGTACTGATTTCCTGGTTGGTTAAAGCCATTTTTCTGTTCTATCGCACCCTGCCCTACATCCTGCCGCTGGCAGGTCTCTTTTACTTGTTTCACTGGTGCCTGTTTCAAGGCCAGCCTAACGAGCCGGTTTGGTGGGCCACCGGAATCACGGCGTTGGCCACCGCAAAAGCCACCAAGCCCAAAATCCATAAAGACAACCCTTACCGCGCCTACATTGGTGGAAAAGGCTGGCTGGAGAAACGGGTGGACGGGCTGATCGCCTGGATCGGCACCATCAAGTACTTCAACTCTCCGTTGTGCGTGGTGGAAGGCGCAACGTCTTACCGCATCACCGGAGACCAGGTGCGGCAGTTGATCAGCAACGTATTGAAGCCCGGCGACATTATTCTGCGCGGCTACGACGGCTATCTGGATGGCGTCATGATCAAGATGACCGGATCCAAGGCAGGCCCTGGCACCGAGTATTCCCATGCTGCCGTGTACCTGGGCGATGTGAACGACAGCACGGACCGCGCGATTGCTGCGCGCCGCCTTCAGGTGCTGGACCAAAAGGGCAAATGGACCGCCGCTTCGCCGCAGGAAATGGAGGCGGTGCGCAACGACAACCAGTACTTTTCACCGGGGCCGCAGCGGGTGCTGCACTCCATGACGCGGGGTGTCTTTATGGAGGACATCCTGACCTTTCTGCGCTGCGACTACATCGCCGTGATTCGCCTGCCGGAGAATTTCCGGCTTTCACCGCAGGAGTTGGCCGGGCAAAAGGATCACTCCCTGATCGCGGATCTACCCGCCGATGCCCAGTCCATTCGACAAAAGCTGCTGCGGGGCGAAACGGTGACATCCAAAGAAGTTCTGGGCGCCGTTCGCCTATCGGCTCTGGGGAAAGTTGGCTCTTGCTATGACTTTCAATTTAACGACGCCAAGACCCACCAGCGTTTCAGTTGCTCCGAGTTTGCCTATTACTGCTTCAAGAGCATTCACTGCTACATCGGGCTTGAGCTGAAAGACCACGGCATGGGTGCCTTCCTGGTGCGTAAAACCATCACGCCCAGCGATATTTTTGAAGCCGCTGTGGCGCACGGGAAGCTCCAAATCGTCTGGCCCAAGGCATGATGGTTCCTGCGGACTCTCCGTGAACACAGGAAACCCCCATGCTTGAAGCAACCCAAAGGCTGCATACCGTTACCAAGCGGCTCATCGTCATGACCGCCTGCACCTTGCTGGTGGTCGGTGCCTTGTTTGGCGTCACCTTCGTGCTGCATGGCCGGTTCATGGTGTCCTGGGTCTGCTTTGTGTGTGGCCTCTTGGGGGGCTTTGTCAGTATTCAGCAGCGCCTGAAATTGCTCGGGGCCGAGGAACTGGAACTGCTATCCCGTTCGTGGTTTCAAATTCTGCTGATTCCGATTTATGGTGGAATTTTCTCGCTGGTGCTGTATGTGGGTTTCCTGAGTGAAATTGTGACCGGAACGCTGTTCCCGCACTTTTCCATCGCTGCCTTTACGTCCCCCACGCCTACGCAGGATGACATGGTCAATTTTCTCAATTCGACCTACCCGGCCTCGGGCCAGGACCTGGCAAAACTGCTTTTTTGGTCTTTTGTTGCGGGCTTCTCGGAACGCTTCGTTCCGCAAATCCTGCAGAAAACCAGTGACAGCGAATAAAGGGCTCTTGATGCAAGAAATTATCAATCTGAATCGCTATCCCCTGGACCGCGAGGGCAGCGCCGAATGGAAAGCCCTGGTTGAGCAGTCGGCCACCGAACTGGAGGCTACCGGCATGTTTAACCTGGAGGAGTTCATTCTTCCAGGCATCGCCCAAAAGGCTGCCGCAGAAATTGCGCCGCTCATGGCGACGCAGTCGTATGCCCACAAGCGGGCGCACAACATCTATTTCCTGCCTGACATTCCGGGGCTGGCGCCTGACCACCCGGCCCTGCGCAAAGTAGAAACGATTAACCACACGATTTGCGCCGATCAGATACCCGACAGCCTGGTGCTTTCCATTTACACCTACGCGCCGCTTGCCCGCTTTCTGGCAGCGACCATGGGCAAACCTTCCCTGCACACCATGGCCGATCCGCTGGCGCGCGCCAATGTCATGGCCTACCGCCAAGGGGAGGCATTGAACTGGCACTTTGACCGTTCTGAATTCACCACCACTTTGTTGTTGCAGGAGCCCGAACAGGGCGGAGAATTTGAATACCGTACGGACCTGCGCTCACCGAATGACCCCAATTACGCTGGCGTTGCCCAATTGCTGGAGGGACGCGACCCCGAGGTCCAACGCAACGGCCTGAAGGCCGGAACCCTCAACGTCTTTCGAGGAAAGAACACCGCCCATCGGGTGACCCCGGTGCAAGGGAACGTGGATCGCATGATTGCCGTTTTTTCCTACTACGAGCGACCTGGCGTCCTGTTCACAACCCAGGAGCGCATCGGGTTCTATGGGCGTGCAGGCTGAGCCCCCTACCGACACCAGCCAACGCGAGAACGTTCTTTATCAGTCGTAGCGCGTCGTAAAAATCAGATCGACCGCATTGGTTGCGCCCGACTCACCACGCAAGGTAAAGCGCCGTGACAGGTCGTAGAACACATACAGCGTGCCCAGTGTTCCGGCCAGGCTGCGTTCATAGGCCACATAAAAGTCCCGCGACAGGCGCTTGCCAAATTTAAGCGATGCCTCCGTGCCGGCCGTGCCGTCCAGGTTGGTGACGGCGGTCTGCCCCAAAGACACTTCATCCAGCCCAAAGGCATTGATCAGGGACTCTGCCGCGTTGCCTCGACCCCGGCCACTCAGCAAGGAAATGGCCGCTTGCTGCAGCAGCGCCGCCTGCGCGCCACCATTGGCCCCCGAGCGCCCCAATATCAACCAGGACAGTTGTTCGATCTCAGGCAAGTCCGGTTCGGAGAAAAGCCGCACCAATGGAATCTGCGCGGTGCCGCCCACTTGCACCCCCACCACCTGTTGCAAGTTGGGGCGAACCGCGCGGATGTCGAGCGCCGGGTTGTCGTAGGGGCCAGTAAAGCGCAGCGTCCCCTCTTCAATGGTGAGGCGCTGCCCGTAGGCCTTGTAACTGCCATTCACGGCACGCAACTCGCCGGTCAGGTGTGGCTCAAACGACTGCCCCACGGTTTTCAGCGTCAACTGCCCAGCCAGCCGGGTCAGCAAACCGTGCCCCTGCACCTGAAAGTTGGCTCCCGGATCCAGCGTGATTTGCAGGTCCGGCGCCAAGGATTCAAACCAGCGTGAAGCCGGGTCTGCCGGTGTGGCTGGCGCCTCCTTGATGGGTACTTTGCCGCGCCGAACCACCACGTCGGAGCCCAACTGGGGCGCCGTGTCCTCGGACATCACAAACAAAGCCTGATCGGCCGTCAACGCACCACGCACGGCCAGGCGCGCATCGGCCAGTCGGGCACTCAGGTTGCCACTCACCACCAGCCGCTGATCGGGCCGCGCAGTCACGCGAAACGCCTGCGCCCTGGCGTCCACCGCCATGCGCACACGCCGCGTCAGCGCACCCTGCCCGGTACTGGGCAGCCAGTCCACCGAGCCGGTGGCGCTAATCTGCCCGCCCGCTGCCCCGCCAGCACCGGAGAGATTGAAGGCCGCAATGTCCATGTGCTGACCATCCAAGGTCAGCCGCATCAGGCCGTTGCTCAGGTCGATTCCATCCACCACCGAGCGAATCGCCATGTCGCGCGCCTCCAGGCTACCTTTCCACTGGGGCTGGGCCCGCGTGCCGGACAGGCTGGCCTGGGTTTCGAGCGTGCCCTGGATGCGCCAGCCCACCGGTGCAAACATCGACCAGACCCCGACACGCGGCAAGCTGGCTTGCAAGTGACCTTGTACCGGGGCGGTATCAGGCCAGTGCCAGCCGCCCAGGGTCGATACGCGCGTGGAAAACTCGGCCCGCACCTGGCCGGCTGCTTCACTGGCCCAGACCGCCTGTGCCTGCACCGCGTCTTGGTCTAAGCGCACCTCCAGCGATGCCTCCCGGATACCGGCAGCCAATGCCCCGGTGTTGGAATCGGTGGACGTCAATTGCAAGTCCCCGCTGGTGCGCTGCACGCGCGCCTGCAATTGCAGCCGGTCGGCTGCGCGAGCCTCCCATTGCCCGCCCAGAATCAGGTCGCCGCGCAAGCCCAAATTAGCCAAGCGCGTTTGACCCAGCGCCTCCAACCAGGCCAACGGCACACCCTCCAGGCGACCCACCGAGGTCCAACGGGCATTACCGCCGCCGGCGCCCGAAGCGGCAATCGGCTGAGACCAGCGCACGGGTTCCCACGACACCTGGGCAGCCCCGGTACCAGGACCGCGCCAGCGCAGGCTCCCTGCCGCCAGGCTGGCTTGCTGCAAGAGGGCGCTGCGTTGCCATTCCACTTCCACGGGCCTGTCCAGGTTCAGCGTCCAAGGCTGCTTTTGCAAGCCATCCAGCACCTCGGCCTGCAGGCTCGCCACCTGCCCCCGCCATTGCCCGGATTGCGGCATGGCCCAGTTCGAACCGGACTGCCATTGCATGCGCACCGCACCGCTCTGCGCACGGCCCTGCAAATGCACCTCCAGATCCTGCAGGCTGCCACGCGCATCCAGTCGCAAATCACTGAACTGCGTGCCTTGATCCATCAACAAACGCGGACTCTGGGCGCTGAGCTCCAGGTTCAAGCCAGCCCCCTGGTTTTGCCAGCCACCCTGCCAGATCAGTTTCAGATCGGCCGCACCTTGCAACGCAAGACCTTGGGCCCAATCGCCCGCATAGGGCACGGTCTCCAACCAGCCACGCAATGCCCGCGCATCACTGACTTGCACCGTGCCTTGACCCTGCCCGGCGGCCGGGCCAGCACTGCCGGAAAGCGCGGCGCGCAGCCCCGGCGCTGAGGCCTCCAGCGCGCCCTGCGCAGCCAGAGTTTGCACATTGACCCGCATTTGCCCGTTCAATTGCGCCTGCGGGGATTGCAAGCGCAGCGATTTCAGTTGGAGTTCGGGCGCTTGCCAGAGCCCCTCGGCCTGCAGCGCCACACCCGATGCCGCTCCACCCCGTGAACCTGACAAAGTCATGTCAAACGCGACACCCTCCCCGCTTTGCCGCGTCTGAAAGTCGCCGCCCAACAGCGGCAGAGTCCAGCGCGTGTCCCACCGCGCCGGATCGACATCCTGCACACGGCCCTTGGCCGACCAACGGGCCGGGGTGCCTGAACTTCCGCCCTGCCCCTCCAGTCGCCCCCCGGCAACCAACGCCTGAACCTGCGACAACTGCCACAAACCGTCGCGGTACAGGAGGCTGGCCGACGCACTTTGCAAGGGCAGCCGGCCCCGGTTTAGCGGCCCTTCGAGCACATTCTTTAGCTGTACATCGCCACGCCAACCCGCACCATCGGGCGCCACTTGCGCCTCACCGGTCAACAAGGTCTGCGGTGCTCCGGGCCACAGCGCGGCCAGGTCCAGTTGGGTCCAACGTGCATCGGCTGACACCACAGGCTGGCGCTGCGCCGGTTGCAATGTGGCCTGCACATGAACCCGTGTCGCCGCGGTGCGGGAAGCCGATCCGGCGGGTTGGACTTCAAGCTGAGCTTGCAGAGCCGCATCTTTGCCGAACAACGTTCCTTCCACGCTGCCGGTCGCAATCAGGTTAACGTTGCGTCCAGAGGCCGGCAGGGGCGCCTGAACTTCACCACGTGCCTGCAGGCTAAGCGCTCCGGGCGCCTGGGCCTGCAGCCGCGCATCGACGGTGTACTGCCCCGAAGCCAACTGCAACTTGCCACCGTTCACGGTATGGCTTTGCCCGTCGAAACGGTAACGGCCCTGCACGCTCTGCAGCGCGACCGGCACCGCGGTCCTCCACTCCAAGCGGTCCACCACAAATGGAAGATCCACCCGCAGCGGCAGCGTAAATGGGGTGATGGGCGCATCAGATGACAGGCTGCGGTCTTCCCAAAACGCCACGGATGCGTGCACCGCAGTGGCGCGAAACTCGCCATCCAGCAGCGCATGCCAGTCCCAGGACCAGCTCAGATCCTGCAATTCCAACCTTCGTTCCTTGTCCTGCCACACCAAGTGCCCGGCACGTCCGCCTGCCAACAGCGAACCGGACACTTCGCTCCATTGCAAGCTTTGCCCGGCCGGCAGAAAACGGGCGGCCATGCCCAGCGAACGCGGCAACGAATCGGTCGATTGCACCCACCAAGCCAAGCCCAATAAAGCCGCCAGCACGGCAGCCAATGCGCTGGTAAATGCCAGGCTGAAGGTGGCACCCAGCGTGTGAAAAAGCAGGCGCAGCCAGCGCATCAGAAGACAAAGCCCACGTTCAGGTGCAGGCGCAGGGCCTGGGTCGCCACGCCATAGCCCAAGTCCACCTGCAGCGGGCCAATCGGACTCTTCCAGCGCGCACCGACGCCCACCCCCACCTTGAAGCTGAGTTCCTCGGTGCGGTTGGCCACCGCGCCGGTATCCACGAACAAGGCGCCTTCCCACTCGGTCATGACACCCCCCACCACAATGGGGCGCTGCCACTCCACGCTGCCGGTGACCATGTAGCGGCCACTATCGGCACTCAAAATGCCGTCGTGGGTCACGCCAATTTCATCGCGCTTGTAACCGCGCACGCTGCTGTCGCCCCCGGCCAGAAACAACTGGGTAAAGGGAATGTCCTGGTTGTTCGCCCCCAGCACGGCCCCCACCTCGGCGCGGTACACCATGCGGCCGGAGCGCTGCCGGTTGAACAAAGATGCGTTGGCGTTTTCGAGCGGCTGGTAGGCCCGCCAGTGCAACAACACGCGCGAATAGGGTTCTTGCTCGGTTCCCAGCACCGAGCCTACCGCCAACTCGCCGCCAATCCCCCAGCCCCGACTGGGAAACGGGATGCTGTCAAAACGCCGCAACGAGAACGCGTAGTTGGCAGTGACCGCGTCGTTGACCACTTCTTCAAAGTTCTCTTGGTAGAACGCGGCCGTGCGTTCCAATTGCAAGTAGTAACTCTGGTCCAGGTCGGCCCGGCTGGTAAAACGACCGAACCGGTAACGCTGCGTGTTCACATCGATCTGCCCCACGCTGTTTTGCGAGAGCAAGGCCGAGGTAGCCCAGCGCCACTGGCTGTCTTCGGGCTGTGAGGTCCAGTCGCTGCTAAAGGTATGCGAGTAGCGGTCGCCACTGACCTTGTTAATGGCGCGCCAGCCCATGCCGGGAACCTGGTTGTGGGTGTGCTCCGCGCTCCAGCGGGCACCGCTGTCGGTGCTGCCACCCACGCCAAACACCAGTTTTTGCAAGGATGCCTCCTTGACTTGCGCCCGCACCACGGCAGCCGCCGGATCGCTGGCCAGGTCCAGGCTCAAGTAGGCCGAGTCGAAATAGCCGCTATCAGTCAATCGCTTTTGCGCATCTGCCAACTCCGACAAGGCATAGTCATCGCCAGTCTGCAGCCGGGCAAAGCGCCGCACCAGCAACTCGTTGTAATGGCGGGTGCCTTGCACGTCGAGGCTGCCTATGGTGTAGGCGGGCCCCGATTCCAATTGCACCTCCAGCGCGGCCGTGGCCTTGTCGGCATCAATCTCGGCCCGTGAACTGCGCAGCGTTGCCGCTGCAAAGCGCCGCGACAACAACTGCTTCAGCGCCTGGTCCTTGGCGGCATCCCAGGTGCTTTGGGTAAACACTTCGTTGGCTGGCAAACTCCAACCGTCCTCTACGGCACGGCGCTGGGATGCGGACCGCGGGTCCTTGGCGATGGGGCCGTCCAACACCAACCGCACATCGGCTACGCGCGTCTGCGGGCCGGGCTCTACCTCCAGGCGGATTACCCGCGCCGCCGAACCTGCACCGGGCAAAAGGCTAAAACCAATGACCGGCGAAAAGTAACCCAGGGTGGCCATCAGATCGGTCGCATCTTTCTGGGCGCTGAGCAGCAGGCTTTGCACCTCTGCGTCGGTCAGGTCCGGCATGACGCGGTAGCGCTGCAATTCCAGATGATTGCTGAGCAATTGCTGCACCGCGTCGGGGGCACGGATGTCGAGTTCAAACGCCGTGAGCGGCTCGGTCGTCACCGAATCCGTGGATGCCTGGGCCGGCAGTTGCGCCTGCGCCAGGTTGGCTGCCAAGAGCAGCGCTGCCACGGTACATTGTTTGAGAGTGAAGAAAGCCATGCCCGGTTAACTTTACCGCACCCGTCCAGAGGCCACACGGCTGGCGGTTAGCACCCGTTCCCCGGAGGTGATTGGCAAAGCGAATAAGATCAGGGATCGGCAGTTTCTGCGCATACGACAACGTTCAATACAGAGGTTTTCATGGCACGTACGGTTCAATGCATCAAGTTGGGTAAAGAGGCGGAAGGCCTGGACTTCGCGCCCTATCCCGGTGAACTGGGCAAGCGCATTTGGGAGAGCGTGAGCAAAGAGGCTTGGGCCGCCTGGCTCAAACACCAAACCATGCTGGTTAACGAAAACCGCCTCAACCTGGCTGACGCACGCGCCCGCCAATACCTGGCCCGCCAGATGGAAAACCATTTCTTCGGTGACGGTGCCGATGCCGCACAAGGCTACGTGCCGCCCGCAGCCTGAGTCAACCTGACACCGTGCCCATGACCGCCTCCCCGGCGTCCTGGTGCATGCTCGACACCGACTTTTCGGACGGCTCGGCTTTTCTGGCGACCTGGCTGGCTTGGCGCACGCAGCCCAGGCCATCGGGGCTGCTGCATTACGTGGGGGTTTTGTCGGCCGATGACGCCGCGCAATTGCAGCAAAGGCTTTCTCATTCGGCGCTTCGGTCCACCAAAGCCCCCAACTTTGCCGCCGCACTCGCACCTTTTTGCTTCGGCCTGGGCGCTGGCTTTCACCGCATCTTGCTGGACGATGGCCGGGTTTCGCTGACCTTGTGCGTTGGTGATTTGCAAGCTGTATTGACCCAACAGGAAATGTTGGCGGACGCCGTGCGGGTCAGCGGACCTGTCCACTTGTGGGACAAATGGTGCATCAAGGCACTGGCGCGACTCTGCCGGCGCGGTACCGAAGTCCAGTTTGAGGGCCTACCGGAGCAGTCGCTGTGGCAGGACGCGGGTTTTGCATTTGACGGGCCGCAGGCAACCTACACCCCCCGCTGGGAAATTCGTCGCAGCCGTCTGGGTCCGAACCCAGAGGTGCGCGCCGCCGGTCGTTGCGCCATCATCGGTGCCGGCATTGCCGGAGCCAGCGTGGCCCGTGCGCTGGCGCTGCGCGGATGGCAAGTCGAGGTGCTGGACACGCACGCCGAGCTCGCAGGTGGCGCGTCCGGTTTACCCGCCGGGCTGGTGGTGCCGCACCACTCTGCCGATGACAACCCGCGCTCGCAGTTGTCGCGTTGCGGTGCCCGCCTCACGCTGCAGCACGCCACCCATCTGCTACAGACCGGGCTTGATTGGAAGCCTGGCGGCGTGCTGGAACGCACGCTCGACGCAGCGACTTTGGACGCCACCGAGGCCGAGGTGCTCTCGGGAGCGACAACGGCTGCGCCATCCACCACACCGCAAGCCGGTTGGGCCAGCGTGCGTAGTTTCGACGAAGCTCCTGCCCTCTGGCACCCGCATGCCGCCTGGATCAAGCCGGCCCGATTGGTCGCGCAGTGGTTGAACCACGCCAACATCCGCTTCAAAGGGCAGGCCCGGGTGCATGACTTGCGCCGTGAATCGGGTGGCTGGTGCCTGCGTGACGCCGCCGGCGAAGTGTTGGCGCAAGCCGATGTGGTGGTATTTGCCAACGCCTCAGGCTGCGTGGAGTTGCTACAGCGGCAGCTTGCCAGCGGTGCGGCCGATGCGCCTTGGCAAACCGATCTGGGCGACAAACTGGCCGCCATGCAACTCCTGTACGGCACGCTGAGTTGCGGCCCGCAGCCAGACATCGCGCCGGCCGCAGCCCAAGAAACTTTTCCGGACTTTCCGGTGAACGGCCATGGCAGCCTGATCAGCCGTGTGCCCACCGATCAGGGGCCGCGCTGGTTTGCCGGCTCCACGTTTCAGTCCGACGCCACCGCGCATGCGGACCTAGCGACCGAACACACCCTCAACCTCCGCAAGCTGCAAACGCTGCTGCCCGCCGTGGCGCAGGCGGTAGCCGGTCAGTTTGAAGCGGACGAGGTGCAGGCCTGGCAAGGTTCGCGCTGCGTCACCCATGACCGGCTACCGCTGGTGGGCCCACTGACCGAAGGCCCGACTCCCACGCTGTGGATGTCGGCCGGCATGGGCGCGCGTGGCTTGAGCTTTTCGGCTTTATGTGCCGAACTACTGGCGGCGGAGTTGTGCGCTGAGCCGCTACCGGTGGAGGGTCGCCTGCGCAAGTCGCTCAGCACCCGCCGCCTGCTACGCGCTGGCAGCAAACGGCAGGCGGCGGATTCTTAGTCCGCCAAACGGCTGTTACTGCATCGCCGCAGCGGGGCGGCGGGTCTTCACATAGGCATCGGTCGGCTGGTAATCCTTGCCGTCGGCGTAACGCCACTGGGTCATGGTGCCCTTGCCGCCGCGCAAATCCAGCTTGCCGACATAGGCACCCATGGTGGACTGCTGGTCGATGGCGCGGAACTCGGTGGCACCAAAGGGCGTGGTGAACTTCAGACCGCGCAAGGCAGTCACCAGCTTTTCGTTGTCCACGCTTTTGGCTTTGCGGATGGCCGCAAAGATGGCCTGCATGGTGGCATAGCCCACCACCGAGCCCATCTTGGGGTTTTCGTTGTACTTTTTGTAGTAATTGGAGGCAAAGGACGCATGGTCGCGGTTGTCAATCTGGTCCCAGGGGTAGCCGGTGACGATCCAGCCCTTGGGCGTTTCATCTTTCAGCACGTCCAGGTATTCGGGCTCACCCGACAGCAGCGACACCACCGGCGTCTTGGGGAACACATTGCGCTGGTTTCCCTCGCGCACCAGCTTGGCCAGGTCGGCTCCAAAGGTCACGTTAAAAATCGCATCCGGCTTGGACTGGGTGATGGCCTGCAGCGTGCTGCCGGCATCGAGCTTGCCCAGCACGGGCCACTGCTCACCAACAAACTCCACATCCGGACGCTTGGCCTTGAGCTGTTCCTTGAAGGTGGCCACCGCGCTCTGGCCGTATTCATAGTTGGGCGCAATCGTCGCCCAGCGTTTGGCGGGCAGCTTGGCGGCTTCCTCAACCAGCATGGCGGCCTGCATATAGGTGCTGGGGCGCAGGCGGAAGGTGTAGCGGTTGCCCTTGTCCCACACCAGCGTGTCGGTTAGCGGTTCGCTGGCCACAAACAGGCGCTTGTTCTTGATGGCGTGGTCGGCCAGCGCCAGACCGACATTCGACAAATAACCGCCGGCCAGCACATCGACCTGCTCGCTCGACGTCAGCTCAATGGCGTGGCGAATCGCCTCTTCGGGTTTGCCACCGTCGTCGCGGGAAACAACTTCGACCTTGCGTCCCAGCAGGCCACCGGCGGCATTGACTTCTTCTACCGCCAACTGCCAGCCCTGGCGGTACGGCGCCGTGAACTGGGGAATGCTGGAATAGCTATTGATTTCACCGATCTTGATGGGCTTGGTCTGGGCAAAAGCCAAACCGGACACCAACACCGCCAACGCGAACACACTCTTTTTCATGCACTAGTTCTCCAAAGCAAGGGCGTAACCCTACCAGCTTTTCGGAGTGTGTCGCCGGCGCGACACTTAGAGTCGCTTAACGTTCCTTGAGGTAGGGCTTGCCCAACGCCTGCGGTGCCACGGCCTTGCCGATAAAGCCGGCCAGCAGCACCACGGTCAGGACATACGGCAGGGCCTGAATGAACTGCACCGGCACTTCGCCCACCAACGGCATGGGCACGCCTTGCATGCGGATGGCGGCTGCATCCAGAAAACCAAACAGCAGACAGGCCCACAAGGCACCAACCGGGTGCCAGCGCCCGAAAATCAGCGCGGCCAGCGCCATAAAGCCCCGGCCGGCCGTCATGTTGGCCGAAAAGTTGGCGCTCTGGGCCAGCACCAGATAGCTGCCAGCCAGTCCGCACAGCATGCCGTTGAGCGTGAGCGCGGTGTAGCGCAGGCGCTTGACCGACACGCCGGCGGCATCGACCATCTGCGGGTTTTCGCCCACGGCCCGCAGGCGCAGCCCGAAGCGGGTCCGAAACACCAGCCACCACACCGCCGGCACCAGCGCATAGGCAAAGTACACCAGCGCGCTGTGTACCAGCAGCCCTTCACCCAGCACCCGCCCCACCAGCGGAATGCCACTTAGCCAGGTTCCCGCCTCCGGAAACAGCGGCTGGATGCGCACCGAGGTGTCCACCGGCGGGGTCTGGCCGCCTTGATGGAACCAGGCAATGCCGAGCACCACGGTCAGGCCCACGGCAATGATGTTGATCGCCACGCCAGACACCACCTGATCGCCCCGGTAACTGACGCAGGCGAAGCCATGCATCCAAGAAAGCGCCACCGAAACCGCCATGGCGGCCACCAGCGCAATCGGGGTGGAGCCATAAGCCGCCCCCGCCGCGCCGGCTGCAAAAGCGGCAAACAGCATCTTGCCTTCGAGCCCGATGTCGACCACGCCGGAGCGCTCGGAAAACAACCCCGCCAAAGCGCACAAAATCAGCGGCGTGGCCAGCCGCAATGTGGAGGCGAGCATGGCGCCCAGAGAGGCTTCATCCATGGCGGGCTCCCGGAAGGAAACGCAAAGCTGCAGCCACCCACGGCGCAATCACATAGGTCATGGCACCTGAAAACAAAACAATAAAACCTTGCAGCATCACCACCATGTCGCGGCTAAAGCCCGGCACGTCAAAGGCCACCTCGGCACCACCTTGAAACAGCGCCCCGAACAGAATGCTGGCAAAAATAATACCGACCGGATGGTTGCGCCCCATCAACGCCACGGCAATACCGGTAAAGCCGGCACCACTCACAAACTCCAGAATCAACTTGCCGCTCACTCCGGCAATTTCGTTCATGCCGACCATGCCGGCCAGTGCGCCGGAAATCGACATGGCGATCAGCGTCTGGTGGCGGGAATTGATGCCGGCGTATTCGGCCGCGCTCGGGCTGGAGCCCACCGCACGCAAGCGGTAGCCGGCCCGGCTGCGCCACATGAACAAGTACACGCCGACGCAAGCCAGCAGGGCCAGCACCAGGCTCAGGTTCAGCGGCGAGGCCGGCCACTCCACCCCGATCCATGCCAGCGCCTGATGCATACCCGGCAGCTTGGCTGAGTCGGCAAAGGTCACGCTCTCAATTGCCATCGTGCCCTTGGGACGCAGGTGGTTGACCAGCAAATACACCAGCACGGAACTGGCAATGAAATTGAACATGATGGTGGTAATCACCACATGGCTGCCCCGGTAGGCCTGCAAATACGCCGGCACCGCCGCCCACATCAGGCCAAACAGCACGCCCGCTGCCAGCATCACCGGCAACATGGCCCAGACCGGCAGGCTATGCGACAGGAAAAGTGCCGCAAGCCCGGTACCCAGCCCACCCATGACGGCCTGCCCTTCGCCACCGATATTGAACAACCCGCCATGAAACGCCACCGCAACGGCCAAGCCGGTAAAGATGAAGGTGGTGGCGTAGTACAGCGTGTAGCTCAGGCCGCGCAGGGTGCCAAAGGCTCCCTGCACCAGCGCCGAAATAACCTCGGTCGGGCTTTGCCCTACCATGGCCACCACTGCGGCAGCCACCAACAGTGCAACCAGCAGGCACACCGCGGGCAGCAGCACCAGATCGGCCCAACGGGGCATGGGCACCGGCGCGCTCATGCGTTGCCTCCAGTCATCAGCAAGCCCAAACCGGCTTCGGTGCAGTCGGCAATTGCCAGCTCACCCGCAATGCGTCCCTGATTCATCACAATCACCCGATCGGCCAGCGCCAGAATTTCGTCGAGCTCACTGGACACCACCAGCACGGCGCATCCGGCATCGCGCATCGCCCGCAACTGGCTGTAAATAAATTCGATGGCCCCAATATCGACGCCGCGTGTGGGTTGGCCCACCAGCAACACCCGGGGCTTTTGCCCGAGTTCACGCGCCAACACCAGCTTTTGCTGGTTGCCGCCGGAGAACTTGCTCGAAAGCAAGGAAGGGTTGCGTGGCCGCACATCGAAGCGTTCCATCATGTCGGCGGTGGCCTGCGTCATGCGGCCATGCGCCATCCAGGGGCCGTCGCTGTAGTGCGGCAGGTTTTCGTAGCCCAGCACCGCCGACTCCCAGGCCGCAAACGCCATCACCAGCGCCCGCGCGTGGCGGTCTTCGGGCACATGGGCCAGTCCCAAGCGCCGGGCCGTCTGCGGGTCCAGCCAGCTTGCCGGGGTGAAGCTCTCAGACCCCAGCCGCAATGCACCGTTGGACGGTGTCAGCAATCCGCTCAGCACATCGAGCAACTCGCTCTGCCCATTCCCTGAAACCCCGGCAATGCCGACAATTTCACCGGCGCGCAAGGACAAGGCAATGCCACTCAGGCGCAGCACCTGCACCGCATCGCGCACCTCGATGCCGCTGGCCTCCAGCAGCACCTCACCGGCTGCGCGCTGGCTGCCTTCCACCCGGCCCATATTTACCTTGCGGCCCACCATGGACTCGGCCAGGCCCTCAATGGTGGCCTCGGCAATCGGCAGTTCCTGCACCACGGCACCGGCCCGCATCACCGTGACGAAGTCGCACAGGCCCATCACTTCCTTGAGCTTGTGGGTGATCAGAATGATGGTGGTGCCCTGGTTGCGCAGGCCGCGCAGCACCTCAAACAATTGCAGGGTTTCCTGCGGTGTGAGCACCGCTGTGGGCTCGTCCAGAATCAAGACCTTGGCACCCCGGTAGAGCGCCTTCAAAATCTCCAGCCGCTGCCGGTCACCTACCGGCAAATCGGCCACCAACGTGTCCAGATTCACATGCAGGCCGGTGGACTGAATCAGTGCCTCCAGCTTGCCACGCACCGTGGCGCTGGCTTTGCCCAAAAGCCAATGCGGCTCAGCACCCAGCATCACGTTTTCGAGCGCGGTCAAAGTGTCCACCAGCATGAAGTGCTGGTGCACCATGCCAATGCCCAGCGCAATGGCGTCGTCGGCGTTGTTAATTTCGACCGGACGACCATTGACTGCAATGGCGCCCTCGTCGGCACGGTAAAACCCGTAGAGGACAGACATCAGCGTACTTTTGCCGGCGCCGTTTTCCCCTACGAGTCCGTGCACGGTGCCGCTGCGCACCGTGAGCGTGACATTGACGTTGGCATGCACCGCGCCAAAGCGCTTCTGAATGCCCTGCATGTGCACCGCGAGCGGTGCGGTCTCAGCCATGCAGACTTAGTATTTGCAGGCGTTGTCGGCCATGTAGTCGGAGACCTTGATCTTGCCGCTGATGATGTCGGCCTTGGCGGCGTCCACCTTCTTCTTCATGTCGGCGCTGACCAACTTGGCGTTGTGCTCATCCATGGCGTAATCCACGCCGCCTTCCTTCAGGCCCAGCACGGTCAGACCCGGCTTGAAACCCTTGGAGACGTTGTAAACCGCCACGTCCACGCGCTTGAGCATGGAGGTCAGCATGGTGCCGGGCTGCAGGTGGTTCTGGTTGCTGTCCACACCGATGGCCAGCTTGCCGCTGTCCTTGGCGGCCTGGTACACACCGGTGCCGGTGCCGCCCGCTGCGGCAAACACGACGTCAGCGCCCTTGGCAAACTGGGCCTTGGCCAGCTCACCGCCACGCGCCGGGTCATTCCAGGCTGCGCCGGTGGTACCGGTCATGTTCTGGAACACTTCAGCCTTGGCATTGGCGAACTTGGCGCCCTGCTCGTAGCCGCAGCCAAAGCGACGGATCAGAGGAATGTCCATGCCGCCCACGAAGCCCACCTTGCCGGTCTTGCTGGCCATGGCCGCCATGGCACCCACCAGGAAGCTGCCTTCCTGTTCCTTGAATACCACCGACTGCACGTTCGGGGCTTCCACCACCATGTCCACAATGGCGAAGTTCAGCTTGGGGAATTCCTTGGCGACTTTTTCCACTGCGGAAGCCTGCGAGAAGCCCACGCTGATGATGGGGCTGGCGCCCTTTTCAGCCATGCGGCGCACGGCCTGTTCGCGCTGCGACTCATTGGTCACTTCGAACTCCAGATACTTCTTGCCGGATTCTTTCTTCCACTTTTCCATGCCGTTATAGGCCGCTTCGTTGAAAGACTTGTCGAACTTGCCACCCAGATCAAAAATGATTGCCGGCTCGGCCACGGCTGCAAAACTCGCTGCCAGGGCGGCAGCCAACACTCCCAGTTTCACAAAACGCACTTGTTGCATGAAGAAATCTCCGTTGATTGAGGTTGAAACGAAACGATGGTAACGAAAAAATAGGCCTACCCGCATAGGGTTTTCAGCCGCGCCGTCAGCAAATTGAAAAAGCCGTCAGCGTCCACGTAGCGCATCACGGTGGCATTGCGCGGGCGCGATGTCACGCCCCACCAATCCACCACCGTCATGCCCAGTGTCAGGTCGGAGCCGGTCTCAATGGTCACATTGCAGTCACGGCCCTGAAACAATTGCGGTTGCAGCAAATAAGCGATCACGCAGGGGTCGTGCAAAGGACCACCGTCGCAGCCATATTTCTGCTCATCAAACCGCTCAAAAAACTCCAGCAACTCCACCACGGCACGCGCCACCGGCGTACCCAAGGCGCCAATCGCCTCGACCCGCTTGCGCGTGGTCAGCACCTGGTGCGTCACATCCAGCGGCATCACCACCAGCGGCACGCCGCTGCGAAACACCACGTCGGCCGCGTGCGGGTCGACATAGATATTGAATTCGGCCGCCGGCGTGATGTTGCCGCCCTCAAAAAAGCCGCCTCCCATCATCACGATCTGCCGGATGCGGGGCGCGATGTCGGGGGCTTGCTGCAAGGCCAGCGCCACATTGGTGAGCGGCCCCAGCGTGCACAGCGTGACTTCCCCCGAAGGCAAGGACCGCAAGGTGTCGATGATGAAATCCACCGCATGCTGCGCCTGCAGCGGCATAGTGGGTTCGGGCAGGTCGGGGCCGTCCAGGCCGGTGCGACCATGCACATGCTCCGCCGTCACCAGTGGCCGAATCAGCGGGCGGTCCGCGCCGGCAAAGACCCGCGTGCCCGGCTTGCCCGCCAACTCGCAAATCTTGCGGGCGTTCTTTTGCGTCCAGGGCAGTGGCACATTGCCCGCTACCACCGTAATGCCCAGCACGTCGAGTTCCTCGGGCGAAGCCAGCGCCAACAGGATGGCGAGCGCGTCGTCCTGTCCGGGGTCAGTATCAATGATGATTTTTCGCGATGCCATGCGGGGTGTCCTGCGAACTACATCGCCTGGTAAGCCAGCGCGATGGCCGCTGCCAGCCGCGCGTTGTTCAGCACCAGTTGAATATTGGAAGCCAAGCTATCGCCCCCGGTCAGGTCACACACACGCGCCAGCAGGAACGGGGTGGACGCCTTCCCCGCTATGCCCTGCTCGTCGGCCTCCCGCAATGCCTGCTCAATCGCGCGGTCAATCGCCTCGCGCGGCATGGCAAATTGCTCAGGGATCGGGTTTGCAACAACCATGCCACCCTGAAGCCCCAAATCCCATTTGGCTTTGAGGGCGGCGGCAATGTCGGCGGGCGACTCGAGCCGGTAATCTACCTTGAAGGCACTGTCACGGGTAAAAAATGCCGGCAACGCATCGGTCTGGTAGCCCACCACCGCCACACCATGGGTTTCCAGGTATTCGAGGGTCAGGCGCAAATCCAGAATCGACTTGGCCCCCGCGCAGACGACGGCTACCGGCGTTTGGGCCAGTTCCTGCAGGTCGGCAGAAATGTCAAAACTCTGCTCGGCACCCCGGTGCACGCCGCCAATGCCCCCCGTAGCAAACACCCGGATGCCGGCCATGGCCGCAATCAGCATGGTGGCGGCCACGGTGGTGGCACCGTTCTTTTTGGCAGCCACCATGAACGGGATGTCACGGCGACTGACCTTGGTCACCGCATGACCGGCAAGGCCCAGTTGCTCGATTTCATCGCGCGACAGCCCGGCCTTGAGGCGGCCGCCCACGATGGCAATGGTGGCGGGCACCGCGCCATGCCGGCGCACCTCGTCTTCCACCTGCAGGGCCGTCGCCACGTTTTGCGGGTAGGGCATGCCGTGTGAAATGATGGTGGACTCGAGTGCCACCACGGCACGGCCCTCATCCAGGGCCTGTTGAACCTCGGGGGCAATATCCAGATAGCGTGGGCTTGTCATGCGTTTAGGTGTGTTCCATGCGGGCCTGCACTGCGCTAACGCACAGGTCAGGAGAATTGGCGAATGTACTGGACAGCGTGAGTTCGGCGCAGGCCATTGCCCATGGAACCGACAGGTCCATTGGCTGGCCCTGCAAATGGGCGTGCACCAGACCGCTGAGCATCGCATCGCCGGCACCGGTGGCACTCGCCATTTGCACCGGCCGCACGGCTCGGTGGCCGCACTGCCCTGCGTCATCGCACCAGGCCGCACCCTGCGCACCCAAGCTGATCACCACGTTCCCCACGCCACAGCGGTGTAGTGCCAAGGCGGCGTCCATGGCCGATTGTGGGCTGTCAATGGTGCAGCCACTCAGGGCCTCGGCTTCCATGCGGTTGGCCTTCAGGGTATGCAAGGCACCCAAAACAGGAATCAACTTGGCGCATTTGGCCACCGAGACCGACTCGGCAAACAAGGGCTTGCCGGCTAGGTGACTTGCCAGCCAGTCCAGCACATCGGCGCGCACATTGCTGTCCACCACCACGACGGATGCCGCTTGTAGCAGGTCAAGGCGGGACTCCAGCAGCGCCGGACTCAGGTGCTCCAGAATGCCCATGTCATTCACCGCAACACCCATGTCGCCATCCGTGCCGTGCAGCGACAGATAAGTTGCGGTGCGCGCGCCGGGAACCGTGCTGCAGGCATCCAGGTTCAGGTCGATGTTGGCCGCCGACTGCCGCAACACTTGCGCGAAGGCGTCATCGCCCAGCACGCTGATCAGCCGCGCGTCCACGCCCAGACGCAGCAGGTTTTCCGCCACATTACGGGCCACGCCGCCCGGGCTGCAGCGGATCGTGCCGGGGTTGGAATCGCCGGCAATCGGCGGCGCATGCGAGTGCGCGGAGATGTCCAGATTGGCACCGCCAACCAGTGCGACCAGGGGAGTGTTTGACGTCATAGCCATGGTGTGATTAGACGGCACAATACAACGCTTTACGCTCCAACGAGGTGCCCCATGATTCTGGTTGCCGGCTCTGCCAACCTGGACTTTGTGGTCCGGGCTGACCACATTCCCAGCCCGGGCGAAACCGTGCTGGGCCGCGACTTCCAGACCTTTCCCGGAGGCAAAGGTGCCAACCAGGCCGTTGCCTGCAGCCAGGCCGGCGGTGCAACCACGCACATGCTGCTGGCGCTTGGCGACGATGCCTTCGCGCAGCCGCTGGAAGCGTCCCTGCAAGGTGCCGGCGTCCGGATGCTGACCGTGCGCGACCCGGCCCACGCCACCGGCACCGCCTTTATCTGTCTGTCCGAAGCCGGCGAAAACGCCATTACGGTGGCACCCGGGGCCAATGCAGCCCTGCGCGCCGAACATCTGCCACCACTTGCGGGCTACAGCCACCTGCTGCTGCAACTCGAAATCCCGCTGGAGGCGGTCACCGCCTACGCGCAATCCGCTCGTGCTGCCGGCGTCAGCGTGGTGCTCAACGCAGCACCGGCCCGGCCATTGCCTGAGGCCTTGCTGGCGGCGGTGGACATCCTGATCGTGAACGAAGGCGAGTTGGCGGTGGTTGCCGGGCACCAGGGCAGCGTGGCCGAATGCCTGGCGCGCCTGCAGGTGCCCACCGTCGTGGTTACGCTGGGCGCGCAGGGTTGCATCGCCCGCCAGCAGGGCCAGCATTTCCTGCAAGCTTCCTTTGCCATTGAGCCGGTGGACACTACCGGCGCAGGTGACACCTTTTGCGGAGCCTTGGCTGCCGCCCTCAGCCAGGGCCAATCCTTAGGCGACGCACTGCGCTACGCCAGCGCCGCCGGCGCGCTGGCCTGCACCCGCATGGGCGCGCAGTCCAGCGTGCCCGAAGTTGCCGAGGTACGCGCCCTGATGGCCAGCCAACCCGACAACAACAGCCCCGCCCGCCTGGCGGCCCTGCGCGCCTTGAGCGGCATTTCCTGAAGAAACACCATGCAACACCAAGCCCCCCACAAAGTCATTTACGACACCGACCCGGGCGTTGATGACGCCATGGCGCTGTATTACGCGCTGGCGCACCCCGCCATTGACGTGGTGGGCATTACCACCACTTTTGGCAATGTATACGTGGAGCAGGCTGCAGAAAATGCGCTTTACCTCACCGCGCTCTCCGGCCACGATGTGCCGGTTACGCAGGGCGTTGCCAAACCCTGGGTCAAGCATGCAGAGGCACCGCCCGATTCGATTCACGGGGCCGACGGTTTGGGCAATTTGCTGAGCCGCCAGGACCACACCAAAACGCTGGACCCGCGTGCCTCGGCACAGTTCATCGTGGATATGGCACGCGCCCACCCCGGCGAAATCACGCTGGTGGCGGTAGGCCCGCTGGGCAATCTGGCCACCGCGCTCAAACTGGAACCGGCCCTGCCCAAGCTGGTACGCGAAGTCATCTTGATGGGCGGCACCGTGCTGGAACCCGGTAATGTGTCGCCGGTGGCTGAGGCCAATATCTGGAACGACCCGCATGCCGCCGATCTGGTGTTTACCGCCGGTTGGCGCCTGACCATGGTCGGGCTGGATGTGACGCACCAGGTCATCCTGCCGGTCAAATTGTTTGAGCGCGTGGCGCAGCACCACAAGCATCCGGCCACCGACACCTTGCTGCACGCCGTGAAGTTCTACGCCAACTTTTATAGTGGGCTGTACCCGCATGTGGCCGAAATTCATGGCTGCTTCGGCCACGATGTGCTGGCCTTTGTGGCGCTGACCCATCCGGAACTGTTTACCTTGGAAACCGGGCGTATCCGCGTTGCCACCGAAGGCCTGGCACAGGGCCAAACCATTATGCGGCGTCGCAATATCCACTATCCGCACGATGGCTGGGGGGCCGATGTTCCACTCTGCCAAGCCTGCATTCATGTCGACGCCAAGGCGGCCCGCCAGTTGGTGGAAGATACGCTGATGCGCCCCTGGCTTTAACCTTAAAAAGGCCCCCATGGAACTGCCCATTGTTGACTTTATGAGCCCCTCCGCCCCGGAGGAGTTTTGCCGCAGCCTGCATGAAACCGGGTTTGGCGTGCTGAAAAACCACCCGCTGGACCGCCAGATGGTGCAAGGCATTTATGACGAATGGCTGGCGTTTTTCAAGAGCGAGGCCAAGCACGACTACCCGCACGACCCGTCCCGGCACGACGGCTACTTCTCCACCCATGTATCGGAAACCGCCAAGAACCACAGCACCAAGGACGTCAAGGAGTTCTTCCACATTTACCCCTGGGGCCGCTACCCGGCCGAGGTGTCCGATGCCGCGCTGCACTACCACGCCCAAGGCAGCATTCTGGCCGCCACCCTGCTGCAGTGGGTGGAGGACAACTCGCCCGACGAGGTCAAGGCGGGCTATTCCATGCCCCTGCCCCGCATGCTCGAAGGCAGCGACCACACCCTCTTGCGCGTGTTGCACTACCCGCCGCTGACCGGCAACGAAGAATCGGGTGCGTTGCGGGCAGCGGCGCACGGAGACATCAATCTGCTGACCATCCTGCCCGCCGCCACCGAGCCAGGGCTGCAGGTGCTGGGCAAAGAGGGCGACTGGCATGATGTGCCCTGCGACTTCGGCCTGCTGATCGTCAACATTGGCGACATGCTGGAAGAAGCCTCGGGGCGCTACTTCCCATCCACCGTGCACCGGGTGCTGAACCCGACCGGCGAAGCGGCCACCAAGTCGCGCATTTCATTGCCGCTGTTCTTGCACCCGCGCCGGGACGTGGTGCTGTCGGAGCGCTACACCGTGGGTAGCTACTTTGACGAGCGCATGGCGGAGTTGCGGGGCGGCAAATACTGATACCGCGCTTGCTTATTCAATTTGCATATATAGGTATAGCCAAAATATCGTTTTCGATCTAAGCAAACCTTATTACATTAGCCCGCATGCATGAACTAGCGTTTGTCCTTGCGGGCTTTTTTGTGGGAACCATCGTCGGCCTGACCGGCGTGGGCGGCGGCTCCTTGATGACCCCGATTTTGATTTTTCTGTTTGGTGTCAAACCGTATCTGGCGGTGGGCACCGACCTGCTGTTTGCGGCCTTCACCAAGATGGGAGGCACCATCAAGCTGGCCCGCTCCGGTCACATTGACTGGCCGGTGGTACTGAACCTGTCGGCTGGCAGCATCCCCGCCGCACTGGTAACGCTCTATATTCTTCGCACCGTAGGCCCGGCAGACGCCCGCGTGCAATCGGTTATGACCACCACGCTGGGTTGCGCCCTGCTGCTAACCGCTGCGGCCACGCTGTACAAGGCGGTGCGCGGCAAAGTCAGCCCCAAGGCGGTGCTGGCAGGGCAGGAAGAAATTGCGGCTCGGCCCAAGCACTGGAGCCTGCCGCTGCTGTTTGGCGCCTTGATCGGCACGCTGGTAACCCTGACCTCGGTAGGTGCCGGTGCCATTGGCGTGACGGTGCTGATGATTTTGTATCCGCTGCTGCCGCTACCGCGCATCATTGCGGCCGACATTGCCTATGCCGTACCGCTCACCCTGGTGGCGGGTCTGGGCCACGCCACTTTGGGAGCCGTGGACTGGAACATGCTGATTGCCTTGCTGTGTGGTTCACTGCCCGGCATCTGGATTGGTTCGCACCTCACCACCAAGGCCCCTGAGCGCCTGATACGCTCGCTGCTCTCATTTTTGCTGGCCTATGCCGGCCTGAAACTCATCGCTCTGTAAACGCTGACCCATCGCTGACTTCCAAGCGGACTTTTTGACCCATGTACCAATACACCGAATTTGACCGGCAATTCATTCGTGCGCGCGCCGCGCAACACCGTGACCAACTGGAACGCAACCAGGCCGGCACCCTGAGCGACGACGAATTCCGTCCGCTGCGCCTGCAAAACGGCTGGTACATCCAGCGTTACGCGCCCATGTTGCGCGTGGCCGTGCCATACGGTGAACTCGCCAGCCGGCAGTTGCGCGTGCTGGCCCGCATTGCCCGCGAGTACGACCACCCATCCAAGGAAGTATTCGACAAAGCCATCGGCACCCAAGCCACCTGGGGCACTACCCACCTGCCCGTGGGCTACGGCCACTTCACCACCCGCCAGAACGTGCAGTTCAACTGGATTCCGCTGGCCAAAAGCGCCGACGTGATGGATCTGCTGGCCACCGTGGACATGCATGGCATCCAGACCAGCGGCAACTGCATCCGCAACATCACCAGCGATGAGCTGGCCGGTGTGGCCCCCGACGAGATTGCCGACCCGCGCCCGTTTGCCGAAATCATGCGCCAGTGGAGCACCCTGCACCCCGAGTTCGCCTTCCTGCCGCGCAAGTTCAAGATTGCCATTACCGGCGCCACCGCCGACCGTGCCGCCACCTACTGGCATGACGTCGGTCTGCACCTGATCAACAACGCCGCCGGTGAACTGGGCTTCAAGGTGCTCGTGGGCGGCGGCATGGGCCGCACGCCGGTGATTGGCACCACCATTCGCGAGTTCCTGCCCTGGAACCAGATCATGAATTACCTGGAGGCGGTGGTTCGTGTATACAACCGCTGGGGCCGCCGCGACAACCTGTACAAGGCCCGCATCAAGATTCTGGTGAAGGCCGAGGGCCAGCGCTATATCGACGAGGTGGAAGCCGAGTACCAGGACATCATCACCCGCGACGGCGCGCCGCACACCATCACCCAAGCCGAACTCGACCGCGTGACCGCCAGCTTTGTGCCGCCGACTCTTGACCTGAACGCAGCAGCCCGCAACGTGCTGGTGCCGGCTGAGCGCCAGGCCGACTATGCACGCTGGCTGAAGCAAAACGTGGCCGCCCACAAGAACCCCGCACTGCGCGCCGTGACCCTGTCGTACAAACGCCTGGGCCAGGCCCCCGGCGACGCCGATGCCGACCAACTCGACACGGCAGCCGACCTGGCCGATGAGTTCAGCGCCGGTGAAGTGCGCGTGACGCACGACCAGAACCTGCTGTTGCCCTGGGTTCGCGCCCAAGACCTGCCTGCCCTTTGGCAAGCCGCCAGCCACGCTGGCTTGGCCCGCTCCAACGTGCGCCTGCTGACCGACATGATTGCCTGCCCCGGCGGCGACTTCTGCGCGTTGGCCAATGCCCGCTCCATCCCCGTTGCGGCGGCCATTACCGAGCGCTACCAGGATCTGGACGAACTGCACGACCTGGGCGAGATTGATCTGCACATCAGCGGCTGCATCAACTCCTGCGGCCACCACCACAGCGGCCACATCGGCATTCTGGGTGTGGATAAGGACGGCAAGGAGTGGTACCAGGTGTCGCTGGGTGGATCCGATGGTTCTCCCTTGAGTGGCCCGGCAACTCCCGGTAAGGTGGTGGGCCCCTCGTTTGGCGCGGGTGAAGTTCCCGGCGTTATTGAGGCCGTGCTCGACACCTTCCGCAAGGAGCGCCAGGGGCGCGAGACCTTTATTGACACCCTGCGCCGCGTAGGATTCGAGGCCTTCAAGACGGCCGCCAACTCGGCGCGCCTCGACGACAAACACGAAGACCTGCACACCCTGCCCAAGACCGACGGCTACGCCCGCGACGCCCAGGAAGCCTGAAAGAACCCGACCATGAAACTGCTATCCGCGAACGACGCCGCCACCGCCGACACCGCCGCCAACACCCTGGTGGTGGCCAACACCGAAGACCCGCGCAGCCTGCAACTCGAAGGTGTTGCGCGCATTGACCTGCAATTCCCCAAGTTCACCGATGGCCGCGCTTACAGCCAAGCCTTCCTGCTGCGCCGTCGCCTCGGGTTTACCGGCGAAATCCGCGCCACCGGCGATGTGTTGATTGACCAATTGGTGCAAATGGAGCGCCAGGGCTTTAGCGTGGCGGTGCTGCGCGCCGACCAGAACCTCGACTTTGCACAAGCGCAATTTGACCGGTTCAAGGGCTTTTACCAAGGCGACGCCGTGACGGTCGAGCCGGTTTTCAAACGTGAAGGAGCCGCTGTATGAGCGCGATTGAACTGAACGCCCGCCCCCACAAGGACTACAGCCTGCACCTGGCCGAAGCCCAGGGCGTGCTGAGCCAGGCCGCCGCGCAATACGCCGGCATGGAAGGCGGCGCACCGCGCATTACGCAAGCCTCCAGCCTGGGCGCTGAAGATGTAGTCATCAGCCACATCGTCAACAGCCTCAAGCTCGACGTAGAAATTTTTGTGCTGGAAACCGGCCGCCTGCATCAGCAGACGCTGGAGCTGATGGAACAGTTCAAGGCCAGTTCGCGCGCACCGGTCATCATCTACAAGCCTGTCGAAGAAGCAGTGGTGCAGTTCGTGGCGAAGGAAGGCCTGGACGCGATGTACAAAAGCATCGACCTGCGCAAGGCCTGCTGCAACATCCGCAAGATGGAACCGCTGGACCGCGCCCTGAAAGGCAAGGAAGCCTGGATTACCGGCCTGCGCCGTGAGCAAAGCGGCGCGCGCGCCGATGTGCCGCTGGTCGATGTGTCCGAAAAACGCACCAAGATCAACCCGCTGGCCAACTGGACCTGGGGCGACGTGTGGCACTACATCAAGGAACACAAAGTCGCCTACAACCCGCTGCACGATGCGTTTTTCCCCAGCATTGGCTGCGAGCCCTGCACCCGTGCCATCAGCCTGGGTGAAGACTTCCGCTCCGGCCGCTGGTGGTGGGAAGACGAAGCCGCCAAAGAGTGTGGCCTGCACGTCAAGTCCGCCGAAGTTTCCGCATTGCCAGTCCGCTGAATTGCCCCCGTTAGTACCCTTATGAACGCTATGACCGACCACCACCATTTCGAGCGGCTATCCAACCAGCACCTGGACGCGCTGGAAGAAGAAACCATTTTTATCCTGCGCGAAGTTGCCGCAGCCTTTGAGCGTCCCGCCCTGCTGTTTTCAGGCGGCAAGGATTCGCTGGTCATGCTTAAGTGCGCAGAAAAAGCGTTCGGCGCGGGCCGCATCCCCTACCCGCTGCTGATGATCGACACCGGCCACAACTTCCATGAAGTGACCGACTTCCGCGACTTCCGCGCCAAAGAACTCGGCGCTGAGTTGATTGTGCGCAGCGTGGAAGACTCCATGAAGCGCGGCACCGTGCGTCTGGCCCACCCCGGCGAGAGCCGCAATGTGCACCAGTCGGTGACGCTGCTGGAAGCCATCGACGAGTTCCGCTTTGACGCGCTGATTGGCGGTGCCCGCCGCGACGAAGAAAAGGCCCGCGCCAAGGAACGCATCTTCAGCCACCGCGACAGCTTTGGCCAATGGCAGCCCAAGGCCCAGCGCCCCGAGCTGTGGACGCTGTTCAACCACAAGCTGCAGCCGGGCGAGCACTTCCGCGTGTTCCCGATCAGCAACTGGACCGAGCTGGACGTGTGGCAATACATCGCCCGCGAAAACATCGCCCTGCCCTCGATTTATTACACCCACAAGCGTGAGGTGGTGGACCGCCGGGGCCTGTTGGTGCCGGTGACCGAGCTCACCCCGCCCAAAGATGGCGAAACAGTCGTGGTGCGCGACGTGCGTTTCCGCACCGTGGGCGACATCACCTGCACCTGCCCGGTAGAAAGCGATGCGGCCACGCCTGAGCAGATCGTGATCGAAACGCTGGCCGCCGATGTGAGCGAGCGCGGCGCGACCCGCATGGACGACAAGACGTCCGAGGCTTCGATGGAGAAGCGCAAAAAAGACGGCTATTTCTGATCAAGCGGGAGCACACATTCATGAGCAACGACAAACATTTCTCCGCCCTCAAATTCATCACCTGCGGCTCGGTCGACGACGGCAAGAGCACACTGATTGGCCGCCTGCTGGTGGACACCAAGGCCGTGCTGCAAGACCACTTGGCAGGCGTGCAGCGCTCGGGTGAAACCGATCTGGCCTTGTTGACCGATGGTCTGTCGGCCGAGCGCGAGCAAGGCATCACGATTGACGTGGCCTACCGCTACTTCAACACCGAAGCGCGCAAATTCATCATTGGCGACGCGCCCGGCCATGAGCAGTACACCCGCAACATGGTCACGGCCGCATCGAGTGCCGACGCCGCCGTGGTGCTGGTCGACGCCATCAAGCTCGACTGGGCCAACCCAGACCTGCAACTGCTGCCACAAACCCGCCGCCACTCGCTGCTGGTCAATCTGCTGCGCGTGCCGTCTGTGGTGTTCGCCATCAACAAGCTCGACGCCGTAGCCGATGCCACTGTGGCTTACAAGAACATCGCTGGCGCTTTGAACAAGTTCGCCAAAGAGGCGGGCATCACCGTCACCGCCATGGTGCCCGTGTCGGCGCTGAAGGGTTGGAACGTCGTGACCACGGAAAACAACGACCAACCCGACTGGTGCGGCTACAACGGCCCCAGCCTGCTCAGCATCCTCGAAGACCTGCCCGTCACGCCCGCCGAAACGGATGTGGCTTTCAGCTTCCCGGTGCAGTGGGTCGAAAAATTCCACGACTCCGGTGTGACCACCCAAGGCCGCCGTGTGTTCTGGGGCCGCGTGGCCACCGGCAGCATCGAGCCGGGCCAGACTGTCAAAGTGTTCCCTAGCGGCCAAACTGCCGTGGTGTCGCAAGTGCTGTCGGCCACCCGCGAGCCCCAAAACAAGGCCGCAGGCCACAGCGCCGGCATCGTGCTCGACCGCGAGGTGGACGTGTCGCGTGGCGATTGGCTGCTCGCCAGCGAAGGGGCCCCCGAAGGCCAACGCCAGCTGAGCACCACCATCGCGTGGATGGACGACGAGCCCCTGGTCGCAGGGCGCCTCTATTGGGCGCTGCACGGCCACCGCTGGGTCAAGATCAAGGTGCAGCGCGTGGTGCACCGCCTGAACGTGAACACCCTGGCCGAAGAAGAAGCCACCGAGCTGGCCCCCAACGCCATCGGGCACGTCACCCTGGCCCTGCAAGAGCCAGTGGTCACCCTGCCCTTTGCCCAATCGCGCATCTTGGGCGCGCTGGTGCTGGTGGACACGGCCAGCCACAAGACCTCAGGCGCCGTGCTGGTGAACTGATCTCCTTTAAAATCACGGGTTTGGCGCTGCACGTGCAGCGCCCAGCCTATTTTCCGAGTCCATCATGACCCACGTTGTTTCCGAATCCTGTATCCAGTGCAAATACACCGACTGTGTGGACGTTTGCCCTGTGGACTGCTTCCGCGAAGGCCCCAACTTTCTGACCATCGACCCCGATGAGTGCATCGACTGCGCCGTGTGCATCCCCGAGTGCCCCGTCAA
>ERZ1034363.23-NODE-23-length-98113-cov-4.495073_pt1 | contig 98113 bp, 83 predicted proteins | sample MGYA00520616_ERZ1034363 | MGnify/ENA primary metagenome ERZ1034363 (study PRJEB33736, sample SAMEA104284506) | Azolla filiculoides | biome: Urban; feature: Water surface; material: Ditch water | place: Netherlands | collected 2015-10-28 | depth 0-0.1 m ...
TGGAACACCAAGTTCAAAATGGGTGATTGGAAAGCTGCAGCAGACATCGCTCAATCTAAAGTATCGCGCGTGAGCTCACGCTATGAAACTACCGCTGGCTTGCCAGGCGACGGCAACAAAGGTGGTCGCACAGACACCATTTCTTGGTCCGGTTTCAACGGCACCAACTTGGCTGACACCTTGTTCAAAACAGGTTTGAGCTACGCTGACCGCTCTGTGATCAAGTTGACAGACGTAGACGGCTGGAGCGGTGGACCTTCATCACCACAGGCGGGTTATGTGGCTATTCCTCTCGTGACCGACAAAGTAGATAACGTTCGCTTCTCAGGTCGTCGCAATGTGGAATACGGCCCCGTTTCTTCGGTTGAAATTGGCGCCAACTTCTCTGACCGCACCAAAGTTCGCACCACACAAGAAGGCCGCTTGGTTGTGAAAGGTGGTGATCCCTATGCAGGCGCAGCAGTTCCTGGTACGGCCACCAATGTAGCCGGAACAACAGGCTTGGCCGTGGTGTCTTGGGACCCACGTGGCTCATTGGGCACCATCTATGACTTGGCCAAGAAAGTTGACAGCGACATCCTGAACAAAGACTGGTCTGTCAACGAGAAAGTCACTACCACCTATGTCAAAGGCGACATGGATGGCACGATGTTTGGCATGCCTTACCGCGGCAACATTGGTGCGCAATTGGTTAACACGGACCAAAGCTCCACCGGCTTTAACGTGAACCGCGCCACTTGCACAGGTAACACGGTTGCAACTTGCCCTGGCATCTCCATTGGCAATGGCAAAACCTACAGCGACTTCAACCCCAGCTTGAACTTGAACTTCGACGCGGGCAATGACCAAATGTTGCGTGTGGGCGTGGCCAAAGTGTTGGCGCGTCCCAACATGGGCGACATGCGCTCTAGCATGAACTTCAGCTACGACAGCACCAAGGGCACTTACACCGGCGACGGTGGCAACCCAGAGCTGGAACCTTTCCGCGCCAAGTCATTTGACGTGTCATACGAGAAATATTTCGGCAAGAAGGGTTATGTGAGCATCGCTGGTTTCTACAAAAACCTCGACACGTACATCCTGAAGACAGCCACACCCTTTGACTTCAAGGCTTACGCACCGACTGGCTTGCCTTACGGCACCATGGGCATGCTGACACGCCCCATCAACGGTCAAGGTGGCGACATCAGCGGCGTAGAAGTGGCCATCAACGTGCCCTTCTCTATGTTGACGCCTTCTTTGGACGGCTTCGGTGTGATGGCCAACATGTCCAGCACCTCCAGCAACGTGAATTTGCCCGCAGCCAGCTTCAGCACGCAAGACATTGGCCGCGACAAAATTCCATTGCCAGGCTTGTCTAAAAACGTCAACAACTTGCGCTTCTACTACGAAAAGAGTGGCTTCCAAGTTGCAGTGGCAGGTCGTCAGCGTTCCGACTTCTTGGGCGAAATCAGCGACTTCCAAGACAACCGTCAGTTGACCTTCATCAAAGGCGAAACTGTGGTCGACTTGCAAGCCGGTTACGAGTTCCAACAAGGTCCTGCCAAAGGTTTGTCTTTGATGTTCCAAGTGAACAATGCAACCAACGCACAGTTCCAACGTTACAGCAACACGCCAGATAACATCACAGAAAAAGTCAAGTACGGCAAGATCTACTTGATGGGCGCAACTTACAAGTTCTAATCGGACTTGTCATTTAACCTTCCTCAAGCCAGCGTGTTTGAGGAACGTTAAAGTAAGGGGGGACTTGTCCTCCCTTTTTTTTCACTTTGGTGTTGAAGATGCAAAACCCTTTAATTCAAAACATTGTCATTGTGGGCGGCGGCACGGCGGGATGGATGACGGCGACCGCATTGGCCAGCGTGCTGCGTGGCAAGTACAACATTCGATTGGTGGAATCGGATGAAATTGGCATTGTGGGCGTAGGCGAAGCCACCATTCCCATGATTCAGCGCTTTAACAAAGTCGCTGGCATCGATGAAAACGAGTTTTTAAAAGCCACCTACGGCACTTTCAAATTGGCAATTGAGTTTGTCAATTGGGGCCAAGTGGGTGATCGCTACATGCACGGATTTGGCCCCATCGGACAAGACTTGTGGACTGTGCCGTTTGAGCAGTATTGGCACAAGATGCGGGCTGCTGGCAAAGCCGCAGACCTTGGCAGCTATTCCATCACACGCGCCGCTGCCCGCGCCAACAAATTCATGCGTCCAGATTTGTCGGTCCCCAATTCTCCTTTGGGCGACATCACTTACGCATATCACTTTGATGCCAATTTGTACGCCAAGTACTTGCGCAAATTGTGCGAAGCGCGTGGCGTGGTTCGCACCGAAGGCAAAATCACACAGGTCTCACAACGCGCCAGCGATGGCCATGTCGATGCAGTGGTGCTGGCCAGTGGCCAGCGCGTCGAGGGCGATTTGTTCATTGACTGCTCTGGCTTCAGAGGCTTGCTCATTGAAGAGACCTTGAAAACAGGCTATGAAGATTGGACGCATTGGTTGCCCTGTGATCGTGCGTTGGCTGTGCCTTGCGAATCGGCTCCTCAATTGTTGCCCTTCACGCGCTCAACCGCACACAAAGCCGGCTGGCAGTGGCGCATTCCATTGCAGCACCGCATTGGCAATGGTCACGTATTTTGCAGTCAGTACATCAGCGAAGATGAGGCTGCAGCCACCCTGCTGTCTAACTTGGATGGCAAGCCCTTGGCAGACCCACGTTTGATCAAGTTCAACACGGGCATGCGCAAAAAAGCCTGGAACAAAAATGTGATTGCCATTGGCTTGTCCAGCGGCTTCCTAGAGCCCTTGGAGTCCACCAGCATTCACCTTATTCAAGCCGCTGTGGCGCAGTTGATTGAGTTTTTTCCGGACAAGGGCTTTAGCCAAACCGACATTGACACCTACAACGCGCAAAGTCGTTTTCAGTACGAGCGCATTCGCGACTTCATCATCTTGCACTACCACGCCAACCAACGCACCGATTCCGAGTTTTGGAAAGCCTGTGCACACATGGCCGTGCCAGCATCGCTCAAAGAAAAAATTGCCTTGTTCCAAACCCACGGCAGAATTTTCAGATTCAACGAAGAGCTGTTCTCACAAGTGGGTTGGTTGCAAGTGATGGAAGGGCAAAACCTGAAGCCAGCCCACTACAACCCCTTGGTGGACTTGCAAGACGAGGGCAGCATTCAAGCGTATTTAGAAAGCGTTCGCAACGTGATCAACAAGTGTGTGGACTTCATGCCGGATCACGCCGACTACATTGCCAAGCACTGCGCTGCAGCAGCGATGTAATGCAAGGCTAGCAGCACGCACGTGTTACTAGCCTTGGCTTAGCTGGTTTGAATTTGGTGTTCCCAGGCGCCCAGCTTGCGCGGCTTGCCGTGCAAGTTGAAGGTTTGATTTTGCCCAGTCAGGTTAACCTGCACCGACACCACATTGATGCCCTTTTGGCGACGGAAGGCCAAGACGTGATGATTTTCCACCTCAAACACTTCCACAGGCGCGCCTGACGCACCATTGTGCAAGGCAGGGTGCTTCTTCTTCATGGCAAGCAAATTGGCATACAGTTTTTCGTGTTTAAAAGTTTGCCAATCGATGGCATCTTTTTCAAAGAATTGCAGCATTTTGTTCAAGCCCGATTCCTGGCCGCTGTAAACCAACGGCATGCCAGGAAATGTTGCCGCGATCACAGCCATGGCCGCAAACGCGTCACCAAAATGCGCCGCATCGTGGTTGTGCCATGAATTGGTGTCGTGGTTGGCGGTGAAGGTCATGCGGTAAGCATCCGCAGGCAATGCGGCGGCTGACGTGGCCAGATAGGACTTGAGGTCACGCACGTCGGCATTGCCTTTGGCAATCTTTTTCAAGACGTCTTGCAAGGCCCAGTCGTAGGTCATGTCAAAGGCGTCATCGTGCAATTGCGCGTTGTCTGACTCCGCCAACATGAACATGGGCTTTTGCGTCTCCAGCTTGGCGCGGGCTTGTTGCCAAAATTTAAGCGGCAGCAGATGGGCCACGTCACAACGGAAACCGTCGATGTCGGCTTCTTTGACCCAGAACTGCATGGCTTGGGTCATGGCCGTCCACAATGGCTTTTGACTGTAATCCAGTCCCACCACATCTGACCAGTCTTCCACTTCGGTACCGTTGTTGTACAGGTAGCTGTGGATTTGGCCTTTGTCGTTTTTAAGATACCACTCGGGATGCTGTTTAACCCAGACATGGTCCCATGCCGTGTGATTGGCCACCCAATCGATGATGACCTTCATGCCAAGGGCGTGTGCTTGCTGCACCAAGGATTTGAAATCTTTGAGGGTGCCAAACTCTGGATTGACCGCGGTGTAGTCGGTCACGGCGTAATAACTTCCCAGGCCGCCTTTGCGTTTGAGTTTGCCGATGGGCTGTATGGGCATCAACCACAAAATGTCCACACCCATTTGATGCAAGCGTGGCAAATGGGCGGCGAATGCATTCAGCGTGCCCTCGGGCGTGTATTGGCGGACATTGACTTCGTAAATGTTGGCACTGCGTGACCAGGAAACGTGTTGCATGAATCAAAAATACTCAAGGCTCAAGGGAAAAAATTTGCACGGATTGTGCCGGTATTGTCCCCTGCTTTGAAATTTTCTGTTCAGAGGACGGGCCGGCATAGAGCAAACGAGGCTGGCCTAAACCAGCGGGCACTTTTAAATCTGCCGGCTGCGTACTGTAATTGATCACGACCCAGGTGGTCTCAGAACCCCAACGGCGAACATAGGACAGGACCTGATTTTGACCCGAAGCGCGCTCATAAGTCCCCTGTGCTAGCGACTTGCGGGCATTGCGCCATGTCAGCAAGTCTTTGTAAAAGGCGCGCAGACTGTTGGGCGTTTGCGTTTGCAAGGTCGCATGGTGTGTGGCCACGTTAACGGCCAAGGCTCGGTAGGGCTTACCGGTGGTGAAACCTGCTGTTTGCGTATCGCCCGCCCAGCTGTAAGGACCTCGAATGAAGGGGTCATCGGTCAGGCCTTGGGCACCGGACATGCCAATGTCTTCGCCGTAATAGATGAAAGGGGTGCCCGGCAACAACAAATAGGTGGCCGCGGCCAGTTTGTAATGGGTCTGGTTGCCGGCCACTTGGTCCCACAGGCGCTTGCCTGCGAATTGGTCGTGGTTTGAGGCAAAGCTGGCCAATGTGTGGGGTGCTGTTTGGTAGTACTGGGCCACCTTTTGAATGGCCTCTGCCTGGCCTTGGGCGGCTTTGGCAATTTGGTTTTCCAGCCCAAAGGCAAAAGCGCCGCCGCAAATGTCCTCGCGGGCATACACCTTGGGCTCGGCCGTGGCCTCACAGACCACGTAACGGCCCGGGTAAGACTTGATCAAGCGGGTGAAATGGCCCGTCAGCTGGCGGCTCTCCGGCTGGTCATTCCATTCTTTGGCACTGTTTTCAATAAGGTGGGGCACGGCGTCTAAGCGAAAGCCATCAATGCCGCGGTCTAACCAGAACTTCAAACTGTCTTCGTGGTATTTCACAACGGCTGGGTTGCGCATGTTGAAGTCAGGCATGGGCGCACCAAAGGTGGCCAAGTAGCTGCCATGAGGGGTGACGACCCAGGGATCACGGCCCCAAATGTCCCAGCCCACGGGTTTTTCTTGACGCCATTCGTACCAATCCCGGTAGGGGCTGCTGGGGTTTCGCAGCGCGTCCTGAAAAAAGGGGTGATCTGCGGCACTGTGGTTGAGCACGTAATCCATGATCAAGCCAATGCCCCGTGCGTGGGCGGCTTTGATCAGGTCATCAAAGTCGGCCAGACTGCCGTAGTCGGGGTCGATGTTGCGAAAGTCTGTGGTGGCGTAGCCATGGTCATGGTCTGCGCTGGTGGTAATAGGCATCAACCAAATGCCTTTCACACCCAGGTCTTGCAGGTGGTCCAGCGATTGGGTCAGCCCCTTGAGGTCGCCAACGCCATCGCCATTGCTGTCACGCCAGCTGCGCACGAAAATTTCCATGAACGCGCCGTGGTGCCACCCCGCCTGCAATGGGGCTGATGGCGACTGCGCCGCTAAGTGTGAAGACAAGAAGATCGCCAAGGCACACGCGCAGGCCTTTGATTGGAGAAAGTGTTTGAAGTTCATTGAGCAACAACCAGGATGACAAGGCAAGCCGACTTGTTAGAAATGTAGAAAAGCTACAGATTTTCAATGCATAGCTTTTTCCAATATTCAGTATTTACCCTAATTCAATCGATTACATGATGATTTTTTGTAGTTTTATTACGATAATTTCGCAACTTTTGAAAGAATCGTCATTTGATGCCCCGTTTTACGTTTGTCTCCATGCGTGCGGCACCGCGCTACCTGGCCATGGCCTTGCTGCCATTGGCCAGCGTGAGCATGGCCAATGGCACTGCGCAAGAGAAGCATTTGTCGATGTGCGATGCACCCTTGGGCCATCAACTACTGCAAGCGAATGCGCTCAAACTGCCTGCGGCTGCCGCATGGTTAAACGGCACACAGATTCAGTGGCCAGAAGGCGCGATGCCATCTGCGCAAGCCACCGGTGCATGGCGCTTGCTAGCATCGCAGAGCGGCGCCTTGCAAGTTCAAATTGGCCAGAACGCTTCAGGGCAGGACCAAGCCTGGACCTTGCAGGGTCACGCTGACACGCGCCAGTTGCCTGCACTTGCTGCCTCTGAGTTGCGGGCCATTCACACCGCGCAATTGGTACTGGTGCAAGAAGACCCCGAAGGTCGCGTGCAAAAGGCAACTCGCGTGCAAGCTGCAAACGCCTTAGACAGCTTGTTTGCGCCAGCCAGTTTGAATGCACAACTGGGTGCGAACATCACGCATGCGGCCAAGGGCAAAGCAAGCACCTACACCACTTTTGCAGTGTGGGCCCCAACGGCACACAACATCAGTGTGTGTGTGTACCCAGACGCACTGGCCAAAGCCAGTGCACGCGTCTCACTGAAACGTGACGACACCAGCGGTGTGTGGTCTGTGCAAACACCCAAGGCTCCGGCGGGCTCTTATTACCGCTATGCCGTTGAAGTGTTTGTGCCCGGCCTCGGGCGCGTGCTCAACCATGTGAACGATCCCTATGCGGTGAGCTTGAGTGCCAATTCGTTGCGCAGTTATGTGGCCGACTTGAATGCACCGCATTTAAAGCCTGCCAACTGGGACACGCACAGAGCCCCTCAAACGGTGAAGCATGCCGCCGACTTGCGGATTTATGAATTGCATGTGCGTGATTTTTCAATTCAAGACATCACCGTTCCTGCAGCGCAGCGCGGCAAGTACCTGGCGTTCACGCAAAAGCAGTCACAAGGCATGCGCCATCTGAACGCTTTGGCGCAAGCCGGCATGACCGATTTGCACTTGTTACCCGTGTTTGACTTTGCCACGGTGCCAGAACAAAACTGTCGCAGCAGCATCGATGCCAAACAGGCTTTGTCGCCCGAGAGGCGTGCACAAGATTGCTTCAACTGGGGTTACGACCCTTTGCATTTCAATGCGCCCGAAGGCAGCTACGCCAGCGATGCCAACGATGCTGCCAAGCGCATCCTTGAATTTCGCCGCATGGTCAAAGCCTTGCACGAAGCGGGTTTGCGCGTGGGCATGGACATGGTCTACAACCACACGTCTGCATCTGGGCAACATGTGCATTCCGTGCTCGACCGCATCGTCCCTGGCTACTATCAGCGTTTGAATGCACAGGGCGAGGTCGAGCGCTCCACATGCTGCGACAACACCGCGACCGAGCACCTGATGATGGGCAAGCTGATGTCGGACTCGATGCTGATCTGGGCTCAACAATACAAGCTTGACTCGTTCCGTTTTGACTTGATGGGCCACCAGCCGCGACAAGTGATGGTGAACATCCAGCAGCGTGTGCAGCAAGCCACGGGCCGGCGCATTGACTTTGTGGGCGAAGGTTGGAATTTTGGTGAGGTGGCCAATGGTGCGCGCTTTGTGCAGGCGTCTCAGCTGTCTTTGAATGGCACGGGCATTGGCACCTTCAACGATCGTCTGCGCGATGCCATTCGCGGCGGTGGCGCCAGTGATGCGGTTGAAAACTTGGTCAAAATGCCTGGCTTCATCAGTGGGCAAGACGCTTCTAAGCGTGTCGCAGAACAAATCCGTGCGGGCTTGGCGGGCTCGTTGCGCACATATCGCATGATGACCGCAGATGGCAGCGTGAAAGCCTTGCAAGACATTCCCTATGGCGACCAACCCACAGGTTATGCCAGCCAGCCCAGCGAAGTGGTGAACTACGCAGAGAACCACGACAACCTGACTTTGTTTGACAGCTTGGTCTACAAGTTGCCCCCAGACTTGCCAAGCGCCGAACGTGCACGCGTTCAAAATTTGGCATCCGCGCTCACGGCATTCAGCCAAGGCGTGGCGTACTTCCATGCGGGCATGGACATCTTGCGCTCTAAGTCGTTGGATGGCAACAGCTATGACTCGGGTGATGCGTTCAATCGACTCGACTGGTCTTACACCAGCAATGGCTTTGGCGCTGCAACGCCCGAACAACAAGGCTCGGCCAGTGCCAATGCTTTGAGTTTGTCTTTGCTCCAAAACCCAAAGTTACGCCCCACGGCACAAGACATTGCTTGGACGCGTGATGCCTTTCGCGATCTGTTGAAAATTCGCCAAAGCACTGAGTTGCTGCGCTTGAAAACGGCCCAAGACGTGCAAGACCGTTTGCGTTTTCTCAACACCGAGCCAACAGCCGACCCCCGCATGGTGGTTGGCCATCTGGATGGCCACGGCTTGAAAGACTTCGCAGAATTGATTTATTTTGTCAATGCGGCACCTCAAGCGCAACACTTTCGCACGGACACATTGGCACACAAATCATTTGAGCTGCATCCCGTGCAAGCGGCCCAACAAGCGGTCGACCAACGTGTGCGTCAAGAAGCTCGCTACAACAAAACAAACGGTGATTTTGAGATTCCAGCACGCAGTGTTGTGGTCTTTGTCGTGAAAGGGCCTCAACCATGAACCGATCTTTCAACGGAGATGTCGCATGATGCGAAATGCCTTGCTGCACACCTTGTCCGGCCTGAGTCTGAGCCTTGCCATGGGCGGTGCGTCGCTGTCTGCCCGCGCCGTGGAGATCACCATCACGTGCGGGCCCAGCGGCAGTGACGTGGAATTTTGCTGGAAACATGCACAAGCATGGGCCACCAAAACCGGCAATACCGTGAAGAATTTTTCGCCACCCAGCAGTCCTACCGAAAAGTTGGCCTTGTACCGGCAACTGTTTGCTGCCAAGTCAAGTGACATCGATGTGGTGCAAATTGACACGGTGTGGCCTGGCTTGCTCAAAGACCATTTGGCCGACCTCAAGCCCTACAGCAAAGGCATTGAAGCAGAACATTTCCCCGCCATCATTGCCAACAACAGTGTGAACGGCAAATTGCTGGGCATGCCTTGGTACACCGATGCCGGCCTGCTGTATTACCGCTCCGACTTGCTGAAAAAGTACGGCCTGCGCGTGCCGCAAACTTGGGAAGAGTTGACCCACAGCGCAGCCAAAGTTCAGGCGGGCGAGCGCGCCAAAGGCGACAGCGATTTTCATGGCTTCGTGTTCCAAGCCAAAGCCTACGAAGGCCTCACTTGCAACGCCATCGAATGGGTGGGCGGTCAAGGTGGCGGGACGGTGGTCAACCCCGACGGCGAGATCACCATTCGCAACGCGCAAGCGGCCAAAGCCTTGAACTTGGCGGCCTCGTGGGTGGGCACCATCAGCCCCACGGGCGTTTTGAATTACGAAGAGGAAGAAGCGCGCGGTGTTTTTCAAAATGCCAATGCGCTGTTCATGCGCAACTGGCCCTATGCCTGGTCTTTGATGCAAAAAAGTGACAGCTTGGTCAAAGGCAAAGTGGGCGTGGCCAAATTGCCTGGCAATCCCAGCGCAGCCGCTTTAGGGGGCTGGCAACTGGGCGTGTCCAAGTATTCCAAACACCAAGCCGTTGCCGCCGATTTGGTGATGTACATGACCAGCGCCGCTGTGCAAAAAACACGCGCCATTGATGGCTCATTCAATCCCACCCTGCCAGCCCTTTACAAAGACAAAGACGTGATTGCCGCCAATGAATTCATGGGCTCTTTGGCAGAGGTGTTTGCCAACAGTGTGGCCAGACCCACCACCGCCACCGGCTTGAAATACCCGCAGGTGAGTCAAAGCTTTTGGAACGCTGCGCACGAGGTGATGTCCAAGCGTGCCACAGGTGAAGAGGCAGTGGCCAAACTGGATTCGCGGCTGAAGCAAATCAGACGCAAGCATTGGTAAAGGCCAGAGAGAAATCACGATGAACGCAAGAGTCAAAACCGCATGGTTGTTTTTAGCGCCCATGGTGCTGCTGATGTTGGTGGTGGCCGTCTGGCCCTTGGCGCGCTCCATTTGGTTCAGCTTCACAGACATCAACATCAATGACATTTCTGCCGCAGAGTTTGTGGGTTGGGAAAACTACTTTGGTGAATACGGGTTGTTTTTCAACCCCAATGACGAAGGCGGATTTTGGGCAGGCGATTGGGGCGTGTCCATGCGCAACACCTTCAGCTTTGCGGTGGTGTCCGTCATCTTAGAAACGCTCACAGGTTTGGGCGTGGCCTTGCTGTTGAACCAAGAGTTCAAAGGTCGCGCCTTGGTCCGCACCGCCGTGCTGGTGCCTTGGGCCATTCCCACCATTGTGTCCGCCAAGATGTGGGGTTGGATGTTGAACGACCAGTTTGGGGTGATCAACAACTACCTGATGGCCTTGGGTTTGATTTCTCAAAAAGTGGCTTGGACCGCTGAGCCCGCCTATGCCTTGTGGACGGTGGTGTTGGTGGACGTTTGGAAAACAACGCCCTTCATGGCTTTGCTCATTTTGGCGGCACTGCAGACCGTGCCCAAAGATTGTTACGAAGCAGCGCGTGTGGATGGCGTTCATCCATTGCGCGTGTTTTGGCGCATCACCCTGCCCCTGATTCGCCAGCCATTGATGGTGGCCGTGGTGTTCCGTTTGCTCGACTCGCTGCGTGTGTTTGATTTGATTTATGTGCTAACCGCCAACGGTAGCACCACCATCAGCATGTCGGGCTTTGTCAGGCGCGAAATGGTGGAGTACGGCAACATGGGCTACGGCTCTGCAGCCTCCACCTCTTTGTTCTTAATCATCTTGCTCACGGCCATCGTCTTCTTGAAGTTGGCGCGCGTGAAACTGTCGGAGGATGCCAAATGAACAACCGTTCTGCATGGACCAGTGCGTTCATCTATGTGGCCTCGGCCTTGGTGGTTTTGGTCTCGGTCTATCCTTTTGTGTATGCCATCTCAACGTCCTTGAAGACAGGTACGGCGCTGTTCAATACGCAAATTTTTCCGGACCAAGCCGATCTGCGCAACTACTACGCTTTGTTTGAAGGCGTGCAACCCTTTGGCAAAAGTTTGGTCAACTCCGTCATGGTGGCGGTGCTCACCGTGAGCTTCGCCATGTTGATGGGGGTGACCGCAGCCTACGCACTTGGCCGCATTCGCTTTAAAGGCAAAGGCTTGTTGCTGGTCTGCATTTTGGGTGTGTCCATGTTCCCCCAAGTGGCCGTGCTGTCGGGCATGTTCGAACTCATTCAGTGGCTGGGCATTTACAACAAGGCATGGGGTTTGGTCTTGCCCTACACCATCTTCACACTGCCGTTTACGGTTTGGATTTTGACCACCTTCATGCGTGAGCTGCCCGGTGAATTGGAAGAGGCGGCCATTATGGATGGCTGCGGACCCCTGCGCATTATTTTTCAAGTCTTCATGCCGCTCTTATGGCCTGCACTGGTGTCCACTGGCTTACTGGCGTTCATCGGCGCCTGGAATGAATTCATGTTTGCCTTGACCTTTGTGGTCAATGACACTGAGCGCACCGTGCCTGTGGCCATTTCTTTGATTGCCGGCGCCACAGCGTTTGAAATTCCTTGGGGCACCATCATGGCGGGCTCGGTCATTGTGACTGTGCCTTTGCTGCTCTTGGTGTTCTTCTTTCAAAAACGCATCGTGTCGGGCCTCACGGCTGGCGCGGTCAAAGGTTAATTTTTTTTCTTTCTGTTCTATTTGCATTTTTAAATCATGAGCAAAGCACCTAACAACAACTGGTGGCGCGGTGGCGTCATTTATCAAATTTACCCTCGCTCATTTGCCGACAGCAATGGTGATGGCGTGGGCGATTTGCCTGGCATCACACAACACTTGGACTATGTGGCCAAACTGGGTGCCGATGCTGTGTGGTTGTCGCCTATTTTCAAAAGCCCCATGAAGGACTTTGGCTACGACGTGAGCGACTATTGCGACGTCGATCCTTTGTTTGGTTCGCTGGACGATTTCCGCGCGATGGTGGAAAAAGCCCACGGCTTGGGCCTGAAGGTGATGATTGACCAAGTGCTGTCGCACACCTCAGACCAACACCCATGGTTTGCTGAAAGCCGCGCCTCGCGCGACAACGCCAAAGCGGATTGGTATGTCTGGGCCGACGCCAAGGACGATGGCAACCCACCCAACAACTGGCTGTCTATTTTTGGGGGCAGCGCATGGCAGTGGGACACCCGTCGCCGTCAGTACTACCTGCACAACTTTCTCACCAGTCAACCCGACTTGAACTATCACAATCCTGACGTGGTGGAAGCCATTTTGGGCACCGTGAAGTTCTGGTTGGAATTGGGCGTCGACGGCTACCGTTTGGACACCGCCAACTTCTACTTCCACGACAAAGAATTGCGCAACAACCCCGGCCGCGGACAACCCAAGGGCAACGACCCTGCGGTGAACGATGTCAACCCCTACGGCTGGCAGTGGCACAAGTTTGACAAGACCCAACCCGAAAACTTGGGCTTCCTGAAAAAACTTCGTGCACTGTTGGACCAGTACCCCAACACCACCATGGTGGGCGAGATTGGGGACGACGATGGCTTGGCCTTGATGGCCGAGTACACCAGCGGCGGCGACAAACTGCACATGGCCTACAGCTTTGACTTGCTGGGCCCCGACAGCAGCAGCACGTACTTGCATGATTTGATGACGCGCTTTGCCGAGAAGAACGCCACTGGCTGGCCCTCATGGGCATTGTCCAACCACGATGTGGTGCGTGTGGGCTCACGTTGGGGCGGAGAGTCTGCCGATGTGCGAAAACTGCGAATTGCAGCGGCGTTTCAAATGTGCCTGCGCGGCTCACCTTGCTTGTACCAAGGTGATGAGCTGGGCTTGCCCGAAGCCCAAGTGGCTTACGAAGATTTGCAAGACCCCTATGGCATCACCATGTGGCCCGAATTCAAAGGCCGCGATGGCTGCCGCACGCCCATGCCTTGGGATGGCAAAGCCGCCGACATGGGCTTTGGCAACGGTGCCCACAAGCCTTGGCTGCCTTTGACCGAAGCCTACCGCGCGCTGGCCGTGTCTGAACAAGACAAAGATCCTCAGTCTTTGCTGAACTTCTACCGCGCTTTGCTCGCGTGGCGCAAAGGCCAAGGCGTTTTGTTGCATGGCGATCAAGCTTTGCTGCCCGTGCATGCCCAAGTGATGGCCTTTGTGCGCGAACACGAAGGCAAGAAAGTTTTGTGCGCCTTCAACTTCAGCGACAGCGCCGCCAGCATGGACTTGCCTGCCAACTTCAAGTCGGCAGCGGTCTTGCCCGTACCAGGCTTGGGTGGCGGCAGCGTGGCAGGCGACAGCATGAAATTTGACGCCCATGGCGCTTTGCTGTTGGCACTTTGATCCACGCATTGACTCTGCCTTTGACCTCGCACCTTATTTGAACTGACATCGGAGACCAGCATGTCACGCATTGATTTCCAAAACGTCTGCAAACGTTACTCACCCGAGTTGCCTTTGACGATCAATAACGCCAACCTCACCATCGAACAAGGTGAGTTCTGTGTGTTTGTGGGCCCCTCGGGTTGTGGCAAGTCCACCTTGCTGCGCATGGTGGCCGGCCTGGAGGACATCACGTCCGGTGACTTGCTGATTGAAGATCAACGTGTGAATGACTTACCGCCGGCCAAACGAGGCGTGGCCATGGTGTTCCAAAGTTACGCGCTTTATCCGCACATGACGGTGGGCGAAAACATGGCCTTTGGGCTGCGCGTCTTGGGCTCTGATAAAACCGAGATCGATCGCAAAGTGAAGGCAGCCGCAGACATTTTGCAACTCACGCCTTTGCTCGATCGATTGCCCAAGGCTTTGTCAGGCGGCCAACGTCAACGTGTGGCCATTGGCCGCGCCATTGTGAAAGAGCCCAAGCTTTTTTTGTTTGACGAACCTTTGTCCAACTTGGATGCGGCTCTGCGCGTGCAAACCCGCTTGGAAATTGCCAAGTTGCACAAAGACATGAACTCCGCCAGCATGATTTATGTCACGCACGATCAGGTCGAGGCCATGACGCTGGCCAACAAGATTGTGCTGCTGCACACTGGCGCCCTCATCCAAGAGCGTGGCAGTGTGGCCCAAGTGGGCTCGCCCATGAACCTGTACCACCGCCCCGTGAGCTTGTTTGTGGCGGAGTTCATTGGTTCACCCAAAATGAATTTATTGCATGGCCATTTGGTCGATGCGCAAGAAGGCTACGCCACGGTCAAGGTGGGTGAGCAATTGATCAAAGCCGCGGTGGATGCACGCCACTTGAAAGCCGGCGAGCAGGTGCAACTCGGTATTCGACCTGAGCACATTCCATTGACCTCGTCTGGCGCAGGCAGCAACGTGGCAGGCCACTTGCAACACATTGAGCGTTTGGGCGATTCGTCTTTGCTCTATGTGCAAATGGGCGAAGGCCAAGCCGTGACCACCGTGAAAGTGGAAGGCAGTGCCATCATTAGCGCAGGCACCTCACTCAACTTGTGCATGCTGCCGGACCAACTGCATTTGTTTGACAGCCACGGCATGGCCTGCCAGCGCACCGTGGAATTGCCCAACTGACATGCCTGTAGTTCCAAACGATTGGCGCCAACAGGTCGCTTATCAAATCTACCCACGCTCGTTCGCCGACAGCAATGGCGATGGCATCGGTGACTTGCCAGGCATCACCTCGAAGCTGGATCACTTGGAGGCATTGGGCGTTGGCATTGTGTGGTTGTCGCCGGTGTACGACTCGCCAAACGATGACAACGGCTACGACATTCGCGACTATCGCAGCATCATGAAAGAGTTCGGCACCATGGCCGACTTTGACACCATGCTGGCCAGCATGACGGCCCGCGGTATTCGCTTGATGATGGACCTGGTGGTGAACCACACCTCCGATGAACATGCGTGGTTCGAGCAAGCCCGCAGTTCACGCGACAACCCGTACCACGACTACTACATTTGGCAGGACCCAGTGGAAGGCCGCGAGCCAACCAACTGGGAAGCCGCCTTCAATGGTTCGGCTTGGACCTTCAATGAGGCCACGGGCGAGTACTACCTCCACATGTTTTCCAAAAAACAGCCGGACTTGAATTGGGAAAATCCCAAAGTGCGGCAAGAGGTTTATGACCTGATGCACTTCTGGCTAAAGAAGGGCGTAGGCGGCTTTCGGATGGATGTGATCAACATGATCTCCAAGCCCTGGCAATTCGATGCGGCAGACCAACAAGCCCCTCGCCTGCCTGACGCACCTGTTGTTCAAGGCGGTTTTTTGCAACCGGCGTTTGAGATGGTGACGCATGGCCCACGCTTCATGGAGTTCATGCGCGAAATGCGGCGCGAAGTACTAGACCATCACAACTGCATCACGGTCGGTGAGTCGCCTTGCGCAAGTGTGGAACAAGCGCAGGCCATCACAGATGAAAAGACGGGCGCATTGAACATGGTGTTTCAGTTTGAACACATGGACGTCGACAGCCAACCCGGGAAAGGCAAATGGGCACTCAAGCCTTTGCACTTGCCCGATCTGAAAGCCAGCTTGAGCCATTGGCAAACTGGTTTGCATGGCAAAGGCTGGAACAGTTTGTACTGGTGCAATCACGATCAACCGCGCGCCATTTCACGTTTTGGTGACGATGACATGTTTCGCATTCGTTCAGGAAAAATGTTGGCAACATGCTTGCACCTGATGCAAGGCACACCTTTTATCTACCAAGGCGAAGAGCTGGGCATGACCAATGTGCGTTGGCCGCACATTGACGCCTACCAAGACATTGAAACGCGCAACATGTTTCATGTGGCCGTGGTTCAAAAAGGCCAACACCCAGAGCAGGTCATGAAGGCCATCCACGCCAAGGGGCGCGACAACGCCAGAACACCCATGCAGTGGTCGGATGCGCCGCAGGCGGGGTTCTCCACAGGGCAAGCTTGGCTGCCCGTGCACGACAACTACCCCCAAGTGAATGCGCAGCAAGCGCGTGCCGATGAAGACTCGCTGTTTCACTACTATCGCCACTTGATTGCCTTGCGCAAAGCATGGCCCGTGATGGTGCATGGCAACTTTGAATTGCTGTTGCCCAAACACACCGCTTTGTTTGCCTACACACGGCAACTGGGCAATGTGCGCTTATTGGTGCTGTGCAATTTCAGTGGGCAGTTTCAAGGCTTGCCTTTGAAACAGTTGCCCGACTTTTCAAAAGCCACACCGTTGATTGGCAATTTGCCACACGAAGAGTGGCCTTTGGCGCCAGACACCTTGGCCGCTTGGGAAACCCGCGTTTACGTCTTGTCTTGAAGCGACGCCAGTGGCGTCAAGGTGGCGTGTGAACTTGATGCCGCATTCTGGCGTGCGTGGCACGCGCATGGGGAATCCAACCGCGTGACAACCACCGGTGCCACATCATCAAACCGCGAATCCATTCATCGGCCGCATACGCAATCCACACCCCCGTGAGCCCCCAGCCCCAGTGCACCCCCAGCAACCAACTGCCGCCGGCCAACACCACCGCCATGGAGCCTGCACCTGCGTAAAACGGATAGCGCGAATCGCCAGTGGCACGCAAAGCCGAGATCACAATCAAGTTGAAAGTACGACCCGTCTCTAGCAAGATGGACCACCAAAACAAGCGTCGGCCTTCTTCCAAAATGAGGGGATCGCTGGTGAACCAGCCCAACAAACTTGAGCCTTGCCAGGCCATCAACACCGCCACCACCGTGGTGATGGCAAAGCCAATGGTTTGCGCGCGCTTGACCAACACATGCGCCTCGCGCAAATGCCTCGCGCCAATCAAGTGCCCCACCACCATTTCAACGGCCATGCCAATGGCCGCGCCGCTGATCAGGATCCACATGTTGAACTGCAGCACATAGGCTTGCGTGGCCAGGGCCTGGGTGCCCAGAACCCCCACCGCAGCCACACTGACCATGAAGGCCAATTCCCAAGACAGGTTTTCGGCGGCACCTGGCAAGCCAATGTGCAGGATGTGTTTCATTTGCGCCCATCGAACGCGCCAAAAATCAGACCACAGCGGATGCAAGTTCAAACGCCATTGCCACAGCAGCCAATGCAGACCCATGCCCACCCCGCGGCTCACCACCAAGGCCACAGCAAACCCTGGCAAGCCCAGTCCTTGCCATCCTGCCAAGAAAGGCAGCCACGGTGTACCGTGCATCAGTGGCCACGCCAAGCCAACGTGAACGGCGTGCATGGGCACCATGACCCAGAAGGTTTCGCGCGTCCTCAAATGCGCTCGCATGACGCTGGCCATGCACGCATTCCAAGCGTCTAGTAGCAATGCCAAAGACAAAGTTTGAAGCAGTGGCGTGGCCAAGACCAAGACCTCGGCCGGCGCATTCAACAATGTCAGCAAGGGCGATGCAAACAACAAGGCCACCACCGCCATGCTGCCGCCCATCCAAGTGCCCGCAGCCAATGCTGCGCGCGCCACACGATCGGCCTCTGCAAATTGTTTGGCGCCTAAATTTTGACTCACCACCACCCCAATGCCTGCGCCCACCAAGCGAAACACCATGAACAGCAAGCCAAACAAATGATTGGTCAGCGCAAACGCACCGCCTGCTGCGTCTGAGATGTGCGCTGCAAAGCGGGTGCCCAACATGCCCACAGCAATGCCCACACCCAACTCTAAAAACAAAGGTGCAGCGACGGCACCAAATCGCAACTTCATGGTTTCAGCTCTAGCACCACGCGGTCCATCCACAGCGGCATGTCGGCGCGCCCCCCGCCCACTTCAGAGCTGCCGCCTTGGGGCGTCAGCTTGCGATAACCATTGTCATAGTCCCACGTGTTCACGCTTAACTTAAGACCCGTCAACGACGGGACATCGGCCAACAAACTGGCGGGTAAATCGAATTGGACGGTACGCGCAGCCAGGTCGACTTGGATCTTGGCACCTTCAGGCAATGCCACGCCCTCAGCAGTCGCGTGGGCGCCATGCGCAGCAAACAGCGCGTTCGACCAGCCATGTGCGCGCAGCCGGAAGTGCCAATGTGCATCGGCAGGCAAGCTGTCTTGTTGCAAAGGCAGGACGCGCAGGCTGTTACTGGCATCGGGTTTACCAAGCAACACCGTGAAGGCCACATGGTCAAAACCGTTGGCCGGATTCCAACTTCGATTGATCGCACCCATTTTGAGTTTCAAGCGCAAGGACTTGCCTGCAGTCCAGACGTCTAATTTTTCGATGTCAAAAGTGCCTGGCACGTACGTCGGATCTTGGGGATACACGTATTGGCCTTGGGGGCCGCGGTCATCACCGACAGGGTCGTCCACACTGGCCACCAGCTGCCATTCTTTTTTCAGATGCACTTGCTGCGCCTCACTCACCGCCACCAGCGCTTTGCTTTGTGCATGTCGCGCCAACAAGACCACGCGCTGAGTCGCCTCATCGGCCCAGCGCGCGGTGTCAACGCGCAGCCGCCACTGCGAGGTGGGTGCACCGCTTGCGGGTTGAATGACTTGCGCATGTTGCAAGTTGCCATTGACCACCCACAAAAGCTCAAGATCGGAGGTGGCGGGTAAGGGCCATTCACCAGCGATGTCAAAATCGCCAGACACTTGCGTCGGCAAGGTGTGCGGCAATTGCAACTTGAAGGCTGGCGACACGGTGTTCTGCGCAGGGCTGTCCGACTTTGCGCGGCCCACCCAAACAAGGGTGCTGCGTGGCGCCAATGACAGGCTGAACAAGTCTGTGTTGTGTGACGAGGACGGTGGGTGCGGCATCACGCGCACATCTTGCGGCAGCTTGAATTGCGCGCCCGTCACGCCCCACACACCTTGCAAGGCATGCGGCCTGTGATGTGCAGGCAAGTCTTTCATCAGGTCCAAGTTGTCCATCAGCACGGCATGCTCTGCTGTATTGAAAATCACCCAGGCCGATTGACCTGCGTAGTCCATGCGATAAGCCAACACGCCGGCGCCTGCCGCATCGTCGCGCAACACGGTTGGCACGCCACGCGAGAACACACGGTGCTGCTTGCGCAACTGGGTGAGGCTTTGGGTGAAAAGATACAGCGGCGCTTGCGTGTCAAAGTGGTCTTTGTTGCCAGACCCGTACCCCGCAGCGAACATGGCGGCACGCTGCTCTTTGAAACCTTGCTCTGTGCCGTAGTACAAAGTGGGAATGCCGGGCAACGTCATGATCAAGGCCAGGCTTTGTCGCAAAGCCAAGTCGTTGCCACCCTTGAGGAACCGGTCGACATCGTGGTTGTCGACAAAGCTGGGCATGCGGTGAGGGTCGCTGTGCACGCGCATCATTTGCCGAATGCGCTCGCCCAGTTGCTGGGTCGGTCGGCCTCGTGCCATTGTGTCGCCCACACTGCCATACAACGGAAAATTGAGCATGCCTTGCAAAATGGGTTGACCTTGCGGGTCGCGCACATAGGATTCAATTTTGGCCATGGCCTTGGTTTCGCCCGCCTTGTCGATGGCAAAGCCTTCACCGAAGGTCAAAAAGTCTTTGCGTCCGGTTTGCTTTGCCACGATGCGCATGCCCGGATGCTGGGGATCTTTGGCGTACAAAAAATCTTGCACTGCGTTGGGCGGTACAAAAAAAGCCGTGTCCAAGCGAAAAGCATCCACCCCCACGGTGCGAATCCAATGCCCATAGCTGTCACGCAACGCACTGCGCACAAGCGGGTTGTCGGAATTCAGATCGTCCAAACCTGACATTTGAAAATTCAACTCTTGCTGGCGGTCGTTGTAATTGGTGACGTCGGGCGTCCAGTGGTAAATGCCTGCCTCACGATGCACCGGATTGCGGGGATCGTTCAGGTTGAATGGCGCTTGCGTTGGCGCGGTCATGGGGACCGATTTGGGAATGAGCTCAAAGCCCTGCGCCGGGGCTTGTGGGTTCCAGTTTTGGTAGCGGAAAAAATCGCCGGTGTGATTGAGCACAATGTCTTGCACCAGGTACATGCCTTTGCGGTGCAAGGCATCTGACAACTGCTGGTACTCTTTCACGGTACCCACATGTGCGTCCATGCGCTTGAAGTCAGACGCCCAATAGCCGTGATAACCGCCATACACGCCATTCCACCATTGGTTGGCCACGGGGGGCGTAATCCAAACCGACGTGGCGCCAAGGCCTTGGATGTAATCTAATCTTTTTCTGACCCCCACCAAGTCGCCACCACTGTAATGAGACTCTTTCTGTGGGTTGAACTCACCCGCCCCTTGGTCGTTGTTGTGGGCATTGCCATCCTCAAAACGATCGGTCATGAGGAAGTAAATGATTTGATCGCGCCAGTCAGGCGAGGGCACATGCAACTTCAAATTGGCACCCGCACCAGCCGGCGACAGGGCACCCGCCCACAAGGCAAACACCGCCGAAACGGCTGTAGCTTTACTACGCAAGTTCAGAAACAACATGGTCACGCGATCTAGGTCTTAACTGAGAGGATGCTTATTCTGCTTGAATATTTTGGGAATTAGCCTCTCATTTGGCTTGAAATGAAAGTAACAATGCGGTTACATTTCTCATGGTTTTCAACGTAGTTACATTACAAAAACTCAAAGACTCTGCTCCATGATCGCCTTCGACTCACCTCGCCTGATCGCTGACATTGGCGGCCTGTATGCCCGCTTTGCCATCGAAACCAGTTATGGCGAGTTCGCCCAACAGCGCAGCTTGCGCTGCGCAGACTTCCCCAGCTTTGAAGCCGCCATGGCGGCGTATTTGGACAGCCTCAAATCTGCGCCTGTGGCCCACGCCGCCGTGGCCATTGCCAACCCTGTCGATGGCGACCAGGTGCGCATGACCAACTACCACTGGCAGTTTTCCATTGAAGAAACCCGGGCCAACTTGGGCTTGGAAACCTTGGTCGTTGTGAACGATTTCACCGCATTGGCCATGGCCCTGCCGCGCCTGCCGGCCTCTGACTTTCGACAAGTTGGCGCCGGACAAGCCGTCAAAAACAGCGTGATTGGCTTGATCGGATCAGGCTCAGGCCTTGGTGTTTCTGGCCTGATTCCATCGGGCGAAGGCTGGACCTCTCTGGGTTCAGAAGGTGGCCATGCCAGTTTTGCCCCCGCTGACGCCCGGGAGTCTGCCGTGCTGCAATTTGCCTGGCGGCAATTTGGGCACGTTTCTTTTGAGCGTTTGCTATCGGGGCCAGGCCTCGAATTGACCTACCTGGCACTGGCCGAGCTACAGCAACAAAGCGTCAAACCCTTGTCGGCCCCCGACATCACCCGTCTGGCGCTGGACCAGCAAGACGCCTTGTGCAGCACCACCCTCGAAGTTTTCTGCAGTGTCTTGGGCACCGCCGCCAGCAATTTGGCCGTGACCTTGGGCGCCACAGGCGGCATCTACATTGGTGGCAGCATCGTGCCCCGCTTAGGCGAGTTTTTTGACCAATCTGGTTTTCGAAAGCGGTTTGAAGAAAAGGGGCGTTTCACCAACTACGTGGCGCACATTCCCACGTTTGTCATCACAGCGCCAGAAGCCACCTTCTTGGGGGCTTCTGCCATTTTGGACAACCAGTTACGCGCGCTGATGAGCTCGCCAGGTTCCGCCATCCTGACGCAAATTCGTCGGTCCAGAGCCGAGCTTTCACCGGCAGAGCAACGGGTGGCCGATTTGGTGCTGTCAAAGCCTCGCTCGGTGTTGAGCGATCCGATTCACGACATCGCCTTGGCAGCTCAGGTGAGCCAACCCACGGTCATTCGGTTTTGCCGTTCAGTGGGCTGCAAAGGCTTGTCTGACTTCAAGTTGCGACTGGCCTCAGGCTTGAGCATGTCGGTGCCCATCACGCACTCACAGGTGACGCACGATGACTCCATGCTGGAGTTGGGGGCCAAGGTTTTGGGCAACACCGCCAATGCCATCTTGCAATTGCGCAATGAATTACAGCGCGATGCCATTGACCGCGCCATCGACTTGGTCGCAGCCGCCAAGCGTGTCGAGCTTTTTGCGGTGGGCAACTATGCGGCCGTGGCCCAAGATGCACAAACCAAATTTTTACGCCTGGGCCTGCCCTGTGGCGCACACACCGACCCCCATTTGCAAGACTTGACTGCCGCCACCATTCAAGCTGGCACGGTGGCCTTGATCATCAGCAGCGGCGGCAAATTGCCAGAATTGATGGCCTTGCAAGAGAAAATTCAACAACGCGGCGCCACCGTGATTGCCATCACAGCCAACCAATCCCCATTGGCCCGAAAAGCCGATGTGGCGCTGGTGGCCGAGCACAACGAACATGCTGCCACGCACTTGCCAATGGTGAGCCGCGTGCTGCACTTGTTGCTGATTGATATTTTGATTGTGGGACTGGAGATGCGGCACGCGGCTGCACCCGACCATGCCAGCACACTAGAGTCGGCAGGACATGGGCCCGCCTCTGCCCCTGGCATTCGGCTGGCCAGACCTTTGAAGCCCTACATTTCTCACAGCCAATGAGGCTTCGGATAAGATCCTCAAATCAAGGGATAACCCTTATGTAATTTTTCTACGAATAACTTGCGTCGGCCTGTAACTTAATTACAATTCCGACCCAGCCAGAGTCAAAATCTGAGAACTTTGGGGTGTTGAACAAGCTCAACAGCCCGCCCACCCGAGAAGGAGTACTTGCGACATGATTGATTACGCCAGCCGGCAGCGAACACCCCGCAAACACGTTGTGGGTTTGACCGTTGTGGTGGTGTTGCACGGTCTGCTGTTTTGGGCCATCAACTCCGGACTTGCACGCAAGTTCGTCAAGGTCATCAAAGGACCGGTTGAGGCTGTTCTGTTGGAAGAAACCAAACCAGACATTCCACCACCCCCACCGCCTCCGCCACCCAAGAATTTGCCCCCCCCACCGCCTGCCTACGTGCCGCCAGTGGACATTCAAGTGGCGGCGCCCACGCCGGTCAACGCCATTGCGGCCGTGTCCAACACACCGCAACCCGTGGCGCCGCCGTCACCTTTGCCCGTTCAAAGCAATCCAGCACCGGTGGCAACACCTGCAGTGATCAGTGCCTCTAGTTGTGAAAAGCCAGAGTACCCCAGCGCCTCCAAGCGTCTGGAAGAAGAAGGCACCGTCACGCTGAAGTTCCTGGTCGGTGCGGATGGCAAGGTCTTAGAGTCGGCCGTTGAAAAGTCTTCTGGCTTTAGACGCTTGGACGAAGCTGCCCGTGCAGGCTTGTCCAAATGTCAATTCAAACCGGGCACCGTTGACGGCAAACCTCAGCAAAGCTGGGCGAGCATGAAATACACCTGGCGTTTGGAATAACTCTTTTTCAAACAGTCACACACTTCAACAAGCATCCAACACCTCGTGTTGACCTTTTTTAAATTTAATTGAATCCGTTTCACAGGAGCACCTCCATGATCAAACAACTCAAAACCCTCGTTCTCAGCATCGGCTTGGTTGCCGGCTTGAGCTTGGCCAGCGCCAGCTTTGCGGCCAAACCCAAAGAAGCAGCACCCGCACCTGCTGCGGCCACTGCGCCAGCCGCACCTGAGGTTGCTGCAGCACCTGCGGCAGTTGCCGCACCAGCAGCTGCTGAAGCAGCCGCCCACGCTGGCGAAGAAAATCCTTACGGCCTGTCCGCTTTGTGGAATCAGGGCGACATCGTGGCCAAAGGCACTTTGCTGATTTTGGTGCTGATGTCCATGGGTTCTTGGTATGTGATCATCACCAAGTTCTTTGAACAATCGAAAGCCGCTAAATTTGCAGCAGCTGCACAAGAGTCTTTCTGGAAAGCCGCCTCTTTGCGTCAAGGCGCAGACAGCTTGGCCGAAGACAGCCCGTTCCGTTTCATTGCAGAAAAAGGTTTGGAGAGCGCCAACAAGCACACGGGTCTTTTGGGTGCTGTTGACTTCAACACCTGGACCACCCAAAGCATTCAGCGCGCCATTGGCAACGTCCAAAGCCGCATGCAAGACGGCTTGGCTGTGTTGGCCACAGTCGGCTCCACATCACCTTTCGTGGGCTTGTTCGGTACCGTTTGGGGCATCTACAACGCGCTCGTAAAAATCGGCATGTCTGGTCAAGCATCCATCGACAAAGTGGCGGGCCCCGTGGGCGAGTCTTTGATCATGACCGCCATCGGTTTGGCTGTGGCCGTGCCAGCGGTGCTGGGTTACAACTGGTTGGTGCGCCGTAACAAGGCTGTGATGGAAGACGTGAACGCATTTGGTTCCGACTTGCACTCTGTGTTGCTGGCTTCTAGCAACAAGTAATTCAAGTCCAGCACTTCAAACGTAGCACTTCAAACCTCAATGAACTGAGAGGCCAATCATGGCAATGAACGTAGGCTCAGAAGGCGATGACGAGATCATGAGCCAAATCAACACCACGCCCTTGGTGGACGTGATGTTGGTTTTGCTGATCATTTTCTTGATCACGATTCCGGTGGTGACAACGTCCATCAAGGTGGACTTGCCCAAAGAGAAAAACATGGTGCGGGAGACCAAGCCAGAAAACGTGATCATCTCTGTGGATGTGAAGGGCAAGATCTTCTTGTACGACACACCCATTAAAAATTCAGACGACCTGCTCCAGCGCATGAAGAAGTTTGCAGTCATGAAACCCCAGCCTGAAGTTCAGATCCGGGGCGATGGCAAAAGCGACTTTGAGTCCGTGGGCCGCGTGATGTATGCGGTGCAACGCGCCGGCATCACCAAGGTCGGGTTCATCACTGAACCACAATAAAGGAACAAGATCATGGGTATGAACGTCGGTTCAGGCTCTGGCAGCGACGAGCCAGAAGTCATGATGGAAATCAACACCACGCCATTGATTGACGTGATGTTGGTGCTGCTGATCATGTTGATCATTACCATTCCAGCGCAACTGCATTCTGTGAATTTAGACATGCCAGTCTCTAGCCCGCCCACCAAAAAAGTGGAACCTGTGGTGATCAAGATTGACGTAGACGCCAACAGCGTGATCAACTGGAACGGCAAGCCCGTCACAGGACGTGCCGATTTGGAAAGCAAACTGCTGGAAGCTTCCGCCATTCAACCTCAGCCAGAACTGCACATCCGCTCGCATGCGAAGGCAAAGTACGAGTCTGTGGCTTTGGTGATGGCCAGCGCACAACGCATCGGACTGAACAAGCTGGGCATTGTGGGCTCAGAGCAGTTCGTCAATTAAGCCATTTGAAGATTTGATTTGTGACTGAAACGTTTCCGCGTTTATTGGGAGATGTGGGCGGCACCAACGCCCGGTTTGGATGGCAAGCCAGCGCGCACTCAGGCATCGAGCACGTGCTGGTCTTGCCTTGTGCGGCACACGACACGCTGGAAGCCGCCATCCGTGCTTACCTCGAATTAAAAAACTTGCCCATGCCGCGCGTCGGTGCATTGGGCATTGCCAATCCCATCACAGGTGATGTGATTCGCATGACCAATCACCATTGGTCTTTCTCCATTTCAGAGATGCAGCGCAATTTGGGTTTAAGCCAGTTGAATGTCATCAATGACTTCACCGCACTGGCGCTGGCACTGCCCTCCATTCCCAGTTCGCAATTGGTTCAAGTGGGCGGCCAAACAGCGCAGCCTTTTTCGCCTAAAGCACTGATTGGTGCGGGCACCGGCTTGGGCGTCTCAGGCTTGTTGCCCACCGATGCAGACGACCACTGGGTGGCCATTGCAGGCGAAGGTGGCCATGTGACCTTGGCTGCACAAAATGACACCGAGTACCGCGTGATCGAATTGATCCGACAACGCTACGGCCATGTGTCCGCCGAGCGCGTGTTGTCGGGTCAAGGCCTGGTCGATTTGTATTTGGCTCTGCGTCAATTGCACAAAGACGCGCCTGTGGACGTGGCGGGTGCGGCAGAGATTACCGCGTGGGCATTGCAAGACAAAGACCCCTTGGCAATGCAAAGCATCAACATGTTTGCAGGTTTTTTGGGTTCTGTGGCAGGCGATTTGGCGCTGACTTTGGGCGCGCGTGGCGGCGTCTATTTGGGCGGTGGAATTGTGCCGCGATGGTTGGGTTGGTTTGAAACATCCAACTTCCGCGCGCGCTTTGAAGCCAAAGGCCGTTTCAAAACCTACCTTCAAGACATTCCTGTGTGGGTGATCAACGCAGCAGAGTCTCCCGCATTGTTGGGGGCGGCAAGGTCATTGCCTTAAAGTTTGGACACAAAAAAACCGCCTCGCAGCGGTTTTTTTGTGTCTGGCGTACAGCGATTAGTCTGCGTACTTGCCACTGGCGTCGACAGCCACTTTGATTTTTTGAATCTCGGCAGCCACAAACTTTTTGTGCTCAGCAGGTTCCACACGCTTGTCGGTGACCACCAACGCGCCCAAGCCTTCTTGTTTCTTGATGAACTCGGGGTCTTTGAGCGCTTTTTTCAGGGCATCGTTCAGCGCCTTGGTAATGGCAGCCGGTGTGCCTTTGGGTGCATACAGACCATGCCAGATGGTGAGGTCAAAACCTTTCATGCCCATCTCTTGCAATGAAGGGTAGTACTTCAGCAATTTGTGGTCTGACAAAGGTTTGGCCGTGGTCACAGCAAAGGCCTTCACGCGGCCAGATTCAATTTGGCCGGTGGTGTTGGTGGTCTGGTCGCACATGACGTCAACCTGACCGCCCACCAAGGCATTCATGGCTGGCGCTGTACCACCAAAGGGAATGGTGGTCATGGCTTCTTTGGACTGCAGTTGTGATTGCCACAACATGCCACAGATGTGGGAGGCAGAACCCAAACCCGCGTGGGCAATGTTCAACTTACCGGCATTGGCACGGATGTAGTTTTCAAAGTCGCGGTAGGTGTTGGCTGGCAACTGGGGCTTGCCAATCAAGGTCATGGGCACATCATTGACCATGCCCAAAAATTCAAAATCTTCCAAAGGCTTGTACGACAGCTTGCGGTACAAAGCGGGGGTGGCCGCCATGCCAATGTGGAACAACAACAATGAGTGGCCATCGGGGTTGGCACGGGCAATTTTGCCTGCGCCAATGGTGCCGCCTGCGCCGGCCACGTTTTCGACCACGAAATTGCCACCCGGCAAGGTCTTGGCCATGGCAACCGCCAAGTCACGCGCCACCTTGTCGGTAGGGCCGCCTGCGGCAAAAGGCACCACGATGGAAATTGGCTTTGAGCCTGGGTAATTTTGAGCTTGCGCTACAAGGCTGAGCGCCGCAGCTGCAATCACGAGCAAACGTTTCATTCTGATCTCCTGTTCTAGGCTTTCTAGTGTAGCTGGACATTGGGATGAATGCCAAGCCTCATTGATAGCTGCGTGCGTCCTCAATCACTTTGCCATCGTTGGCCAGGGTACCCGGCGCGACCAAATGGACATCGCTGCGCAGCTTGGTGATGTCGCGAATGGCCTCTGCAATTTGGGCTTTGAGTTCAGCCTCGTCCTGGCCTGCGGCCTGGGTTTCGACGTGCAGTGCCATGCTGTCGTTGGCCATTTCCCCTTGCACCACCAAGCGCGCTTTGAGGGCCGCCGGGAAACGCTTCACCACGTCAGCCACTTGGCCGGGATGGACAAACATGCCGCGCACTTTGGTGGTTTGATCGGCACGCCCCATCCAGCCCTTGATGCGCTGGTTGGTGCGACCCGTCGGGCAGGGACCGCTCAAGATGGCCGACAAATCACCCGTGCCGAACCGAATCAAGGGATAGTCAGGGTTCAGGCTGGTGATGACCAACTCACCCACTTCCCCCTCTGACACGGGATCGCCGGTACCTGGACGCACGATTTCTACGAGCACGCCCTCATCGACGATCAAGCCCTGACGGGCGCTGGTTTCGTATGCAATCAAGCCCACATCGGCGGTGGCATAGCACTGGTAGGCGTTGACACCACGCTCGGACATCCAATCGCGCAGGCTGGGCGGAAAGGCTTCGCCCGACACCAACGCCTTTTTGACTGACGGCAGTGGCACGCCCATTTCGGCGGCTTTTTCGATGATGATTTTCAAGAAGCTGGGGGTGCCGATGTAACCCGCGGGCTGCAATTCAGCCATGGCCTGAACTTGTTGCTCGGTTTGGCCAATGCCGCCGGGGAACACGGTGCAACCCAAAGCGTGGGCACCTGTTTCCATCATCGAGCCCGCAGGCGTAAAGTGGTAGCTGAAGCAGTTGTGAATCAACTCACCCGATTTGAAACCGGCGGCTGCAATGGCGCGGGCCATGCGCCAGTAATCGGCGCGCGAACCTTCTGGTTCGTAGATCGGGCCAGGGCTTGAGAAAACACGTGGCATGTTTTTGCCAAAAGCAATGGCACTGAACCCACCGAACACACTGTGACCTGCAGCACGTGAGGCTTTTTGTCTTTCCAACAGTTCGTATTTGCGAACCACTGGCAATGCGGCCAAAGCTGCGCGGGAAGTGATGTCTGCTGCGTTGATTCCTTTGAGTGCATCCGCAAAAGCAGGTGCATTTTTTTGAGCATGCACGATTTGGGCGGGCAAGGCCGCAAACAATGCCGCTTCGCGTTCTGCAGGGGCGCGCGTTTCCAATGCATCAAGGTGCGTATTCATAAAAATCCTTTGAATGTGTTTGGAAAAATTAAGCCAACCAGCGCTTGCGACGTTTGTAGCTCTTGACGTCTTTGAAGCTCTTGCGCTCGCCACCGCCCATGCCAAGGTAAAACTCTTTAACGTCCTCATTGCTGGCCAAGTCCTGTGCGGCACCGTCCATCACAATGCGGCCACTTTCCATGATGTAGCCATAGTCTGAATATTTGAGAGCCATGTTGGTGTTTTGCTCGGCCAACAAGAACGTGACTTTTTCTTTGGTGTTCAAGTCGCGCACGATGTTGAACACCTCCTCCACAATTTGTGGCGCCAAGCCCATGGACGGTTCGTCAAGCAACACCATGCTGGGGTTGGTCATGATGGCACGGCCAATCGCACACATTTGTTGCTCGCCACCGGAGGTGTAGGCAGCCTGTGAGGTGCGACGTGTTTTGAGGCGTGGGAAATAGGTGTAGACCTTGTCCAAATTGGCCGCAATCTCACCCTTGTCAGAGCGCGTGTAAGCACCCGTGAGCAAATTCTCTTCGATGGTCAAGTGCGCAAAACAGTGCCGGCCTTCCATGACCTGCACCACGCCGCGCTGGACTAAATCGGCGGGCGACAAGTTTTCAATGCGCTCGCCGCGCAGTTCAATCGAGCCCTTGGTCACGGCGCCTCGCTCACCTTGCAGCAAGTTGGACACCGCTCGCAATGTGGTGGTTTTGCCAGCGCCATTACCGCCCAGCAAAGCCACAATGCTGCCTTGCGGCACTTGCAAGGAGACACCTTTTAAAACCAAGATGACATGGTTGTAAATGACTTCAATGCCGTTGACGTTGAGAACAATATTTTTAGCGTCCATGATGACCCTGCTCAATGAATTTGAAACTCCACTTCAAACCTGCACGCAAGTTTGAAGAAGAGGGGCGGCAATGTCTCAACTGCCGCCCGATCTTGTGTCAGATTAAGACTGGCAATCCGCAGGTGTGCGACGTGTCAGTTTTTTCTCTGCCGCGTATTTGTCAGCAAACTGCTTCACGAGCGGCTTGATGATGGAGGTGTCGGCTTCGATCCAGTCAGAGCTGTAGTTCCACTTCTTGCCGTCCCAGGTGTGCAAACGGGCTGTACGTGAACCTTCGTGGTCTAAGCAAGACGTGCTCAGGGGCTTCATGACAGTGTCAAGACCCAACTTCTTCAACGCTTTGTCGTCCATGTTCAGGTTCTCCAAGCCCCAGCGGATTTGGTCACCAGTGACCACTTTGCCTTTGCCGTAACGGTCTTGGGCTGCACGCACGCCTTCAACCGCCAAGGCCGCACTGACCAATCCACGGTTGTACAAAGTGCTGCCCACTTCGTCTGCAGGGCCGGTTCCTTGCTTCTTGCCATGCACGTGCTTTTTGATGTCCTCGAGCACTTTACCGCCAGGGCCAGTGGCCACCAAGCCAGAGTAACCCTTGGCGGCTTCACCCACGTCTTTCACGTCGGGTTCAGCGGCAGACCACCACACGCCGTACATTTTGTCGCGGGGATAACCTGTGGCCACCGCTTCTTTCAAAGCAGCAGAGTTCATCACACCCCAGCCCCACAACAACACGTAATCGGGACGGGCTTGGCGAATTTGCAACCAGGTGGCTTTTTGCTCAACGCCTGGTGCTGTCACGGGCAACAACTGCAAGTCAAAGCCTTGCATCTTGGCGCGCTCTTGCAACAACGGAATAGGCTCTTTGCCGTAAGGGCTGTCGTGGTAAACCAAGGCAATTTTTTTGCCTTTCAAGTTGCCGTTTTCCTTTTTGGTAAGGTGCTGCATGATGATGTCAGCGCCTGACCAGTAAGTACCCATCAAGGGGAAGTTCCACTTGAACACACCACCATCACTGGACTCTGAACGACCGTAGCCGCCAGTGATCAATGGGTTTTTGTCGGTCGGTGCTTTTTCTGTCAATGCAAATGTGATGCCGGTTGACAAGGGCTGGAACACGCTGCCCTTTGCTTTGCCCTTCAGGCGCTCATAGCACTCAACGCCGCGGTCTGTGGCGTAAGCTGTGTCGCACTCTTCAAAGCTGATCTTGACACCGTTGATGCCGCCATCACGGGCGTTGATCAGTTTCAAATAATCGGCGTAACCGTTGGCCCATGGCACACCGTTGGGCGCGTAGGCACCTGTACGGTAGGGCAGCACGGGAAAGAATTGTTCTTTGGCTTGTGCGTAGGCAGCCGTGCTGACCAACGCGCTGGAAGCAGCCGCAGCCACCACCGATGCAGCAAGAACGAGTTGACGAAGCTTCATGGTTTGTCTCCTGTTGAAAAAATTAAAAGAAGCAGTGAAAAAACTTTGCAATTGAGCGCCAAAGCGATCAGTGAGGGAACGGCCAGACACGCAACTTTTGCTTGCCGACGCTCCACAACTTGGCCAAGCCATGGGGCTCGACAATCAAAAACCAAACAATCAAAGCACCAAAAATAATTTGCTCGGCATGGGTCAGGGCCGCAGTGCTGACCTCCACTCCCACCAAAGAGCCCAGCACCGGCAGAATCAAATTGATGGCAATCGGCAAAATGACAATGAATGCGGCGCCAAAGAAGCTGCCCATGATCGAGCCCATGCCACCCAGAATCACCATGAACAACAACTGGAAAGAGCGGTCAACCGAGAACGCGGCCGGCTCCCATGAGCCCAAGTGAACGAAGGCCCACAAAGCACCCGCCACGCCCACAATGAAAGAGCTCACAGCAAACGCGCTGAGCTTGGCGTACATGGGGCGAATGCCAATGACGGCAGCGGCCACGTCCATGTCGCGGATGGCCATCCATTCACGACCAATGGCACCGCGCACCAAATTTTTGGCCAACACGCCAAACACCACCAACACACTCAAGCAGAAAATATATTTTTGCAAAGGTGTGACGACGTCAAAGCCAAAGGCTGTGAGGTTGGCCACAGAAGCCGTGCCAGACGCCGAATCATTGGTGAACCATTTGATGCGAAGAAAAGCCCAGTCGCAGAAAAATTGCGCCGCCAATGTGGCCACAGACAGGTACAAGCCCTTCACACGCAAACTGGGAATGCCAAAAAAGATACCCACCAAAGTAGCAAAGAAACCACCCACCAGCAAGGCGGCCACCAAAGGAATGCCTTCAAGGCGAACCCAGCAGTTGAATGCCGCATAGGCCCCCACCGCCATGAAAGCGCCAGAGCCCAAAGAAATTTGCCCGCAATAACCGACCAATATATTCACGCCCAAAGCGGCCAATGACAAGATGAGGAAGGGGATCAAAATGGCGCGCATCATGTACTCGTCGGCCAAAAAAGGCACCGCAAGAAAAGCGAAGGCGACAATGAGCAACACGCCCCAACGGTCTTGCGCAATGGGGAAAATTTGCTGGTCAGCTTGGTAGCTGGTTTTGAATTGACCGTTTTCTCTGTAAAACATAAATTCTTTCTGCGATCGTGATTGTTAGGTGGTGGGGTCGACTTTTTGCTTCAAACGCGATCGATGATCTTTTCACCAAACAAACCTTGAGGACGGACGAGCAAGAAACCCAAGGCCAGCACATATGCAAACCAAATTTCAATGCCGCCGCCCACATAAGGGCCCAAGAAAACTTCAGACAATTTCTCGCCCACACCAATGATCAAGCCGCCAATGATGGCGCCGGGAACAGACGTCAGGCCGCCCAAAATGACCACGGGCAAGGCGCGCAAGGCCACTGTAGACAAAGAGAATTGCACGCCCAATTTAGAACCCCAAATCATGCCGGCCACCAAGGCCACAATGCCAGCGACGCACCACACAATGACCCAAATGCGGTTCAAGGGGATGCCAATCGACTGCGCAGCCTGGTGGTCATCTGCCACAGCGCGCAATGCGCGGCCGGTGGTGGTTTTTTGGAAAAAGACACTGAGGCCAGCCACCAACACAGCGGCAATGGCTGCGGCCACCATGTCTTCTTGGTTGATCATGATGCCGCCCTCAAAGGCTTTTTCAAAAGCCATTAAAGGCTCCTTGGGCATGCCAATGTCAATTTTGTAAATGTCACTGCCAAAAATAGTTTGGCCCACACCATCGAGGAAATAGGTAATGCCCAAGGTGGCCATCAGCAAGGTGGTGCCCTCTTGGTTCACCAAATGACGCAACACCAAAAACTCAATAACCCAAGCCACCACGAACATCACGGCGGCGGCAAGCGCAAACGCAATGAGGTTGGCAGCCACTGGGTTGGTGATGCCGGCATACACAGGCACCCATTCGGCAAAGCGTGCCATGGCCAATGCCGCAAACAGCACCATGGCGCCCTGCGCAAAGTTAAACACACCCGAGGCTTTGTAAATGAGCACAAAGCCCAGTGCCACCAAGGAGTACAACATGCCGGCCATCAGGCCGCCAATCAAGGTTTCTAGAAAAAATCCCATTTTGATGTCCTTGTGCTTAGTGTGACGTGCCCAAATAGGCGCTGATCACTTCTTCGTTGTTGCGAACTTCTTCGGGTGTGCCGTCGCCAATTTTTTTGCCGTAGTCGAGCACCACCACGCGATCTGAAATGTCCATCACCACGCCCATGTCGTGCTCAATCAAAACGATGGTGCAGCCAAACTCGTCATTCACATCCAAAATGAAGCGGCACATGTCTTGTTTTTCTTCGACGTTCATGCCGGCCATGGGCTCGTCGAGCAGCAACACTTGCGGCTCCATGGCCAACGCACGGCCTAAGTCGACGCGCTTTTGCAAACCGTAAGGCAACTGGCCCACGGGTGTTTTGCGGAAGGCTTGAATTTCCAAAAAGTCGATGATCTCTTCCACCCGCTCACGGTGTTTGATCTCTTCATTTTCGGCAGGGCCAATGCGCAAGGCTTGCATCAAGATGTTGCTCTTCATGCGCAAGTTGCGGCCCGTCATGATGTTGTCGATCACGCTCATGCCTTTGAACAAGGCCAAGTTTTGGAAGGTGCGGGCCACGCCCATCTCGGCCACTTGACGGCTGTTCATGTGGTCAAAAGTTTGACCGCGGAAAGTGATGCTGCCCTCTTGCGGTGTGTACACACCGTTGATGCAGTTGAGCATGGAGCTTTTACCGGCGCCGTTGGGGCCGATGATGGCGCGAATTTCGTGTTCTTTCACATTGAAAGAAATGTCGGTCAAGGCCTTCACGCCGCCAAATCGGAGGCTGATATTTTGGACGTCTAGGATCACGTCACCAATTTGTTTTGTCATGCTGCAGCCTTCACAGGGGCAAATGTTTTGGCATCTGAAATTTTGAGCGTGGCACTGACACTGCCAGTGCGACCGTCTTCAAACTTCACAACCGTTTCGATGAACTGGGTGATCAGCCCGCCATACAAAGCGTCAACCAGCGGCTGGTATTTCTCGGCAATGAAACCGCGGCGAACCTTGTTGGTGCGCGTGAGTTCGCCGTCGTCTGCGTCGAGTTCTTTGTGCAAAACCAAGAAGCGACTGACCTGGCTACCCGCCAGCAAATCATCTTCGGCCAAATCGGCATTGACTTGCTCCACGCAGTCTCTGATGAGTTCGTAGACTTCGGGCTTCTGTGCCAAGTCGGTATAGCCCGCGTAAGGCAAGTTGCGGCGCTCGGCCCAGTTGCCCACTGCATCAAAGTCGATGTTGATCATGACGCACACTTTTTCGCGCTGGTCGCCATAGGCCACCACTTCTTTGATGTGCGGGAAGAACTTGAGTTTGTTCTCGACATACTTGGGTGCAAACATGGCGCCGTTGTTGCTGCCACCTTTGATGCGGCCCACGTCTTTCACGCGGTCGATGATTTTGAGATGCCCGTGGCTGTCTAAGAAACCCGCATCGCTGGTGTGGTACCAGCCATCGGCTGTCAGCACTTCGGCTGTGGCTTCTGGGTTTTTGTAATAGCCTTTGAGCAAGCCTGGCGACTTCACCAAAATCTCGCCGTTGTCGGCCACTTTGATTTCGACACCTCGGCAAGGCACGCCCACCGTATCGGCGCGTGCTTGGTTGTCGGGTTGCAAGCACACAAACACCGCCGTTTCGGTAGAGCCGTACAACTGCTTCAAGTTCACGCCAATGGAGCGGTAGAAGGTGAACAAATCGGGACCAATGGCTTCACCGGCGGTGTAAGCGACTCGCACACGGCTAAAGCCTAGGTTGTTGCGCAATGGCCCATAGACCAACAAATTGCCCAAGCCATACATCAGGCTGTTGAACAGACCAATGGACTCGCCATCCATGCGTTTGGGGCCAACCTGTTTGGCCAAGCGCATGAAATATTTGTACAGGTTGCGCTTGAAACTGCTGGCATCTTCCATCCGAATGCTGACACTGGTCAGCATGCCTTCAAACACCCGAGGCGGTGCGAAGTAATACGTTGGGCCAATTTCTTTCAAGTCGATGGTGACAGTGGCAGCCGACTCAGGGCAATTGACCACATACCCAGCCACCAGCCACTGCGCGTAGCTGAAAATATTTTGACCAATCCAAGCGGGTGGCAAATAGGCCAGCACGTCTTCGTTGGCTGTGAGGTGATCAAACTCTGCGCCCGCTTGCGCGCGGTCAATCAAGGTGCTGTGCGTGTGCACCACGCCTTTTGGATTGCCCGTGGTGCCAGAGGTGAAAAACATGGCGGCCACATCTTCTTTGACCCCCATCGCAACCTGCTCTTTGTAAAAATCCGGGTGCTGTTTGGAGAAGACCGCGCCTGCCGCCAAGAGTTCGTCGACAGAGCCCAAGCCTGGCTCATCGTATTTGCGCAAGCCACGTGGATCGTCAAAATAGATGTGTGCCAGTGCTGGATACGACTCACGCACTTCCAGCATTTTGTCGACTTGTTCTTGGTCTTCCACCACGCACAAACGCACTTCGGCATTGGTCATGGGGAACACGCATTCGGCTGCCACCGCATCCTGGTACAAGGGCACAGGAATGGCGCCCAACGATTGCGCAGCCAGCATCGTGGCGTAAAGACGGGGGCGGTTAGAACCCACCACCACCATGTGCTCACCACGTTGCAATCCGGCTTGGTGCAGACCGCACGCCATGTGCTTGACCATGTCGGCCATGTCCTGCCAAGTGATGGATTGCCAAATGCCATATTCTTTCTCGCGCATGGCAGGCGCGTGAGGGCGCTCAGCTGCGTGCTGAAGAAGCAATCGTGGAAACGTCGTTTGCATACGGGTCCTTGAGGGTTCGCCGTCTCGTCCAAAAAAGAGAGACTTGTTGAGTTCTTGGCACGGATGCTAGACTTCCATTTGACGCCAAGTTGTCGTTTCGACGACAATTACAGGGTCGACCCACCTAGGATTTTCCCTAGGATTATCAACGTCTTACAGCAACTTGACATGAAAACTGACCTGCATCAAAGAAGACGACCGCCCACCGACGCGGAATTGGACAACATTCCTTGGTTGCCCCTGTTGCTGGCCAAGGAGCGAGAGCGTGCCATCAATGCCTTGCGAGTAGGTGATGCAGAAAAAGGCGATTTTGTGTGCCGCGTGGGGCGCCCCGTGACCTATTGGTTTGGCACGGTGTCGGGCCTGTTGAAAATGAGCAGCGACAACGAAGATGGCCAGACCATGACCTTTACGGGTGTGCCGCCTGGTGGTTGGTTTGGTGAAGGCACTGCTTTAAAACGCGAGGTCTATCGCTACAACATTCAAGCCCTGCGCGCCAGTGTGGTGGCGGGTTTGCCACTGGAAACGTTTCACTGGCTCATCGACAACTCGCTGGGCTTTAACCGCTTTGTCATGAACCAGTTGAATGAGCGACTGGGTCAGTTCATCGCGGCCCGCGAGTTTGACCGCTTGAACAATCCCGATTTGCGGGTGGCGCGCAACTTGGCCGCTTTGTTCAATCCTGTGCTGTTCTCTGGCGTGGGTGATTTGCTGCGCATCACCCAACAAGAACTGGCTTACTTGGTGGGCCTGTCACGCCAGCGAGTGAACGAGGCTCTGATCCATCTGCAAGAGGAAGAGCTGATTCGAGTGGAATATGGTGGTTTGAGAATTTTGGATCTGCACGGCCTTCGAACCCGCATGATTGACCGCAGAAACAGAGACAATCAGGTCAAAGAAAAAGCTTTATGAACCAGCCACCTGCAAAACCCACTTTCACCCGAGCACCAAGGCCCGCCAACGCTGTTTCTGCAGCGCACCCCAGTGCTTCGGGCGCCACCACCGTGCGCTTGAACAAACGCATGGCCGAAATGGGTCTGTGCTCGCGCCGCGAAGCCGATGCCTGGATTGAGCAAGGCTGGGTCTTGGTCAATGGCACGGTGGCCGAAATGGGCATGCAAGTGGGCTCGGCCGATCGCATCACGGTCGAGCGGGCTGCGCAAGCTCAGCAAGAACAACAGGTGACGGTGTTGCTGCACAAACCCATGGGTTATGTCAGCGGGCAAGCTGAAGACGGCCACGAGCCCGCCATGGTGCTGTTTCAGGCGCGCAACCAATGGTCAGGTGACACCACGCGCATTCGTTTCAGTCCCACACAATTCAAAGGCCTTGCACCCGCAGGCCGCTTGGACATTGACTCGGTCGGCCTGTTGGTGATGACACAAGATGGCCGCGTGGCACGCCAATTGATTGGTGAAGACTCGGACATGGAGAAAGAGTATTTGGTACGCGTCACGTGTGCCGGCCCGCAAGGCGACATTGCCGTCAATGTGCAGGCGCACTTTCCTGCGGCACAAATGCAGAGGCTTCGGCATGGCTTGAGCCTGGATGGCAAGCCTTTGAAGCCCGCGCAAGTGGAATGGCAAAACCCAGAACAACTTCGCTTTGTCTTGAAAGAAGGCAAGAAGCGTCAAATCCGCCGCATGTGCGAACAAGTGGGTCTGAAGGTGGTTGGCCTGAAACGCATCCGCATGGGTCGCGTGCATTTGGGCGCATTGCCTGTGGGGCAATGGCGCTACCTGGGTCCCAAAGAATCTTTTTAAGTCATCTCACACAATGAAGCCCCTCATGAAACACACATTGATGCACACTTTCCAACGCGGCCTCACTTTGCTGGCAGCCGTCAGCGCGCTCGCCTGTACCGCGCAAGCCGCCACCGTCAATGCCATTTGCAGTACCGACCAAAGCTGGTGCGAGATGGCCGCACAAGCCTTCACCAAGGCCACAGGCGTGACGGTGTTGCAAACCCGCAAAGCCACTGGCGAAGCCTTGGCGCAAATTCGCGCGGAAGCGGCCAACCCCAAAACCGACATTTGGTGGGGTGGCACGGGTGATCCATTTTTGCAAGCTGCCGAAATGGGTCTGCTTACACCGTATCGCCCAAGCTACATCAATGACCTGTATGGCTGGAGCGTGCGCCAATATGCCATGACCGACAACAAAGTGGGCGGCTTCTACACCAGCGCCATTGGCTTTGGCTGGAACACCGAGCTTCTGAAAAAGAAAAATCTGCCAGTCCCTCAATGTTGGGCCGACGTGATCAAACCCATTTACAAGGGCGAGGTCGAAATTTCTCATCCCGCATCCAGTGGTACGGCCTACACCATCTTGGCGGGCTTGGTGCAGTTGATGGGTGAGGACGCGGCATTTGAATACATGAAAAAGCTGAACCAGAACGTCACGCAATACACGCGCAGTGGCACAGCCCAAGCACCCAACGTGGCCAAAGGCGAAGTGGCTGTTGGCATCAGCTTCATGTTTGGTTTTGACCTTTGGAAGCACAACAAATACCCGGTGCAATCGGGCGCACCTTGCGAGGGCACCAGCTATGAAATTGGCGGCATCGCCTTGATCAAGGGCTCGCGCAACCCCGAAGCGGCCAAACAATACTACGACTGGTTGATGAGCGCAGAGGGTCAAAAAATTGGTGGCCTTGCGGGCAGTTTGCAATTCCCTGCCAACAAAACTTTCAAACCCGACCCACGCATTCCGACGCTGGATGCTGTGCGTTTGATCAAGTACGACTTTGAAAAATACGGCAAAGCAGCCGAACGCAAACGCCTGCTCGACCGCTGGAACAAAGAAGTCGGCGCGCAGGCACGCTAAGCCGCAGCACCTCTTGAAATCTTCAACCCCATCCCCAATTTGAGGGATGGTGGGCCACCGCGGCCCTGAGCTTGCCCTTGTGGTGCGCGCGCATTTTTTCTTTTGTAATTGACTTGTGTAGATTTGAAAATGACAAAAAAGACCCATTCCTTTCAAGCCGAAGTGGCCCAACTGTTGCACTTGGTAACCCACTCGCTGTATTCCAACCCCGAAATTTTTGTCCGCGAATTGGTCTCCAATGCGTCCGATGCGTGCGATAAGTTGCGCTTTGAAGCCCTCAACAACGACGCACTGTACGAAAACCAAACCGACCTGGAAGTGCGTTTGTCTTTTGACACCGACGCCAAAACCCTGACCATTGCCGACAATGGCATTGGCATGACCGCGCAAGAGGCCATTGACAACTTGGGCACCATTGCCAAGAGCGGCACCAAAGACTTCATGAGCAAACTGTCTGGCGATCAAAAGTCAGATGCGCAACTGATTGGCCAGTTTGGTGTGGGCTTTTACTCTGGCTTCATTGTGGCCGACAAGATCACCGTTGAAACACGCCGCGCAGGCGCGCCCACCTCCGACGGCGTGCGCTGGATCAGTGGCGGCACCGGCGACTTTGAGGTCGAAAACATCGACCGTGCAAATCGCGGCACCAGCATCATCTTGCACCTGCGCGAAGACGCCTTGCAATACGCCAACGCTTGGAAATTGAAAGAGATCGTTGGCAAATATTCCGACCACATCAGCTTGCCCATCTTGATGGAAAAAGAAGAGTGGCAAGATGGCGAACTGATTGGCAAAGACGAAAGCGAAGGCCGTCAACCCGGCAGCATGGTCAAGACGGGTGAATGGGAAGCCATCAACAAAGCCACTGCTTTGTGGACACGCCCCAAGAAAGACGTGACCGACGAACAGTACAAAGACTTCTACCAACAAATCAGCAAAGACTTTGCCGAGCCCCTCACTTGGACGCACAACCGTGTGGAAGGCAGCACCGAGTACACACAACTTTTGTACATTCCTTCGCAAGCGCCCCAAGACTTGTGGAACCGCGACAAAAAAGCGGGCATCAAGTTGTACGTCAAGCGCGTCTTTATCATGGACGATGCTGAAGCCCTCATGCCCAGCTACTTGCGCTTTGTGAAAGGCGTGGTGGACTCTGCCGATTTGCCCTTGAACGTAAGCCGCGAGTTGCTGCAAGAAAGCCGCGACGTCAAAGCCATTCGCGAAGGCTGCACCAAGCGTGTCTTGTCCATGCTCGAAGACTTGGCCAAACACAATGAAGCACCTGCGGCTTCTGAAGACGGCGTGACCGATGTGGTGAGCGAAGAGGACAAAGCCAAGCAAGGCCAGTACACCCGCTTCTACAAAGAGTTTGGTGCTGTGCTCAAAGAAGGCTTGGGTGAAGACTTTGGCAACCGCGAGCGCTTGGCCAAACTCCTGCGCTTTGCTTCGACATCCTCCGATGAAGTGAGCGTGTCCTTGGCCGACTACAAAGCACGCATGAAAGAAGGCCAAGAAGCCATCTACTACATCACCGCCGACACATTGGCCGCGGCCAAGCACAGCCCTCAGTTGGAAGTGTTCAAGAAAAAGGGCATTGAAGTTTTGCTCATGACCGACCGCGTGGACGAGTGGGCTCTGAACTTCATGCACGAGTTTGATGGCACCCCCATGCAAAGCGTGGCCAAAGGCGCCTTTGACTTGGGCAGCTTGCAAGACGAAGAAGAAAAGAAAGCCGCTGAAGAAGCCGCCGAAACCTTCAAGCCTTTGTTGGCCAAACTGAAAGAAGCTTTGAAAGACAAAGCCGAAGACGTGCGCGTCACCAGCCGCTTGGTGGACTCACCTGCATGTTTGGTGGTGACCGACAACGGCATGAGCATGCAGTTGGCGCGCATGCTGAAGCAAGCGGGTCAGCAAGCGCCTGAATCTAAGCCTGTATTGGAAGTGAATCCCGAGCATGCTTTGGTGAAGAAGCTCGAAGGCTCTGTGCACTTCCACGATTTGGCCAACATTTTGTTTGACCAAGCCTTGCTGGCTGAAGGCGGCATGCCAGAAGATCCAGCGGCTTATGTGCGCCGTGTGAATGCCTTGTTGGTTTAATTCAATTTAAACCTTTGGCATTTCAATGAAAAAGCCGCCTTCGGGCGGCCTTTTCATGTCTGCTTAGACCGCCAACAGAGGCTCCTGCATTTGTTCAATCTGTTCTTCCAACATTTGAACTTGCCCGCGCCAATAGTCTGGCGTACCAAACCACGGAAAGTTGATCGGGAAAATAGGATCGTCCCAGCGACGTGCAAGCCATGCGCTGTAATGCACTAGGCGCAATGTGCGCAGCGGCTCAATCAAGGCCAGTTCGCGTCGATCAAAGTCACGCACTTGCTCATACCCGTCCAGCAACATGCTGAGCTGACCGGAGCGCTGTTTGCGATCACCCGACAAGAGCATCCACAAGTCTTGGACCGCAGGGCCCATGCGCGCATCGTCTAAATCGACGAAGTGCGGACCACCGCCTGGCAAGTCAGCAGGTGTCCACAAAATATTACCGGGGTGACAATCGCCATGTAAACGCAGCATTTGGAAATGCGGCCAATCGCTGCCATGCGCAGAACCCAAGCCGGCGGCGTGCATCACGTCCATGGCTTGTTGCCACGCGTTTTGCCATGCGCGCTCGACTTCCATGGGGATGGCTTTGTTGGCAAACAACCAATCCTTGGGCTCTTGCATGAAAGTGTCGATGCTGAGTGATGGACGGTTGTGAAATGGCTTGGCAGCGCCCACGGTATGAATGCGCGCCAAAAATCGGCCGATCCATTCCAATACCTCGTCGTCGTCCAACTCGGGCGGCCGACCGCCGCGGCGCTCACTGACTGAATAGGAAAATCCTTGAAACGCTTGGCCGGGTGAAAGGCCGTTTGCATCACTGCCCGCAAAAGGTTTGTGATGCAAAGTATGCCCTTGCAAATTCAGAGGTGGCACCACTGGCACTTCGGCTGTTACCAGTTCTGCGGCAAAGTCGTGCTCTTCTTGAATTTGCGCATCGGTCCACCGACCAGGCCGGTAAAACTTGGCAACCACACTGTCCGGCACAGGCGTGCCATTGGTTTGGGCAGGCGCACGCTCGGTTTCAAGTTGAATTTGATAGACGCGATTTTCGTAGGAGCTGAGTGCCGTGAGGCGGCCATCGCCCATCAAACCAATATCGGCCAACGCGTCAAGCACGGCATCGGGCGTGAGCGAGGCATACGGATGGCTAGCGTCCCACTCGACTGGCCCTTGCGGGACTTCATTCTTCATGCAGGGATCCTAAAAATTCAAACGGCACATCTTGCTTCACCAAAATAACGGTGCACGGCGCCTCCATGGCCACCTTGATGGGCACCGTGGCCACAAAGCGCTGCATCTGCAAGCCGTGGGTGGCAGCGCCCATGATGATCATGCTGACCTCGTTGCCTTCCGCATATTTCACCAACGCATGCGCCACATCACCGGACTCTAAAACGTGAAAAGAAATTTGATGGTCATGCAAATCCAGCCCTTGGGACCATTGCTGCATGCGCGACAAATGCATGCGGTGCACACTGCTTTCGCTCTTGTCCGATTCGGTACTGCTGGTGTCACCAGCAGAAATCACGGTGACGCAGGCCAGACGTGCGCCCGGTCGAATGCCCAACGATCGGTCTACCGCCTCGCGCAACGAGTACCAAGTTGCATCACTCACATCGGCATGCGGCAAGGCCACCATCAGGATGGGCACCTGTTTGATTTGTCTTGAAGGCAAAGGGCTAGGCTGGTAGTGCATGCCCGCCGCTTTGAGCCAACGCTTCAAGTGCTCTTTGAAACCTGTTCCCTTGATTTGACGACCGCGCTCAGTGATGCGAATTTGATCGGGGTTACTCAAGTCCATGGCCAGGTGCGCAGCCGACGGATAGCGCTTAGCGGCCTCGGGATGCAGGCATTTCAAAATGACTTCTTGCAGCCACTCAGGCACTTGCGGGTTGCGCTTGCGCGGCGGCACAGGGTCCATCCACAAACGCTGACGCAAGCCACCTGCGGTGGCGGGCTCTCCAAAAGGCAACTCGCTCGTGGCCAACTCATACAGCATGACACCGATGGCAAAAATATCTGAACGCGGATCGCCACGCACGCCCACCACTTGCTCGGGCGCAATCCAAGCCGGCGAGCCCACGGCCTTGCGCAATTCTTCAGCCAGCAGATCGGGGAAATGTGCATGGCAGGACAGCCCAAAATCTAGCAGCACCACTTTGCCATTCGGCCGAATCAGCACATTGGCAGGCTTGAGGTCTAAGTGACACACATTTTGTTTGTGCAAGCTGTGCACAGCATGTGCCAACTCTGCCCCCATTCTGGCCAGTGCGCGATCGTGCAAGCCTGGCTGAAATGTCTCTTTGTGAAAATTGTCGGCCCATGTTTCAAGGGTTGAACCCTGCACATACTCCATGACCAAGTAAGGCGTGCGCGACAAATCGCCCGCAGCCACAAAGCGCGGCACATTCGCACCTGAAATTGCAGGCAAAATTTGATGCTCGACTTCAAAACTGACAATGTTCTCCGCACCATCGCCTGCCGTCATGCGCGGGATTTTCATGGCCATGGGAAACTCAGACTCACGACGTGCACCGCCTTCACCCACGGCGTATTGAACGGTATAGATGTGCGCCATGCCACCTGCGTGCAGGCATTCTTGGATTTCAAAGCCATCAATCACATGGCCAGGATTTAAAAGTTTCATCGCCCTTGTGCCAATCGTTCGGCAAAGAATTCTGGCAAGCCTGCGGCCCGGATCGCCAAGGCTGCAGACGCATGGTCATAAGCAACGCGGTGAAACGTCATGCGACCTGCCACGTCGTCATAGATGGCATACATCGCTTCAGGCTTGTGATCTCGAGGCTGCCCCACAGACCCCACAGTAGCCACCCAACGGCGATGTGAAGGCATCGGCACAGGCACGTCTGCCGTGGGTTCAAACCGCATCATGCTGTGGCCTGTACCGCGGTAGTAAACAGATTGTTGATGCACATGCCCGACCACCACATGCCGCGCATCGTAAGTTTGAAGGGCATGATCGGCACACAAATCGGCAGCGCGCTCTGAATCGACATAGTGCCAACGCTCGGGCACGTAAGCACTGGCGTGCACCAGCAACAAGGGGCCAGACAATGCCGTGAAGGGAAGAGACTTCAAAAATCCAAGCTGTGTTGCGCTCAGTTGTGCATGCGTCCACAGTGCACTGCTGCTGCCCATGCTGCCATCGCCTTCAGGCGGCTTGATCGCCATCTCATCGTGGTTGCCCTGCAGAATCCAGGCCCCCGCATCGGCCAATTGCATGGCCATGTCCATGACTTCTTTGGGGTTGCCGCCATAGCCCACCAAATCACCCAACAACGCCCAACGATCGATGCCTTGCGCCTTGGCATGTGCCATGCAAGCGTTCAAGGCTTGCAAATTGGCATGAATATCCGAGAGCAACGCAATTTTCACAATGCTATTTTCCAGTAAAGCGCGCGGCACGCTTTTCAATGAAAGACTGCACACCCTCTTTGGCGTCTTCGCTGTTGGAGAGTGTTTTTTGCACAGCAATGAATTCATGCATGGCCACCAACGGACCTTGCTCCACCGCTTTTAGAACGCTTTGACGTGTGGCCACGACGGCCAAGGGTGCCTGCGCTGCAATGGCGTGTGCAAGCTTGAGTGCCTCGCTCAATTGTTCGCCCGCAGGGACCACGCGCTGCACAAAATTCAAGCGCAAGGCTTCGGCGCTGTCAAACTCGTCGCCCGTGAGCAAATGCAACAAGGCATTGCCCATGCCCGCACGTTCGGCCATGCGCAGGGTGGCGCCGCCTGTGGCCATGATGCCGCGCTTCACTTCCAATTGCGAGAATCGGCAATTGTCGGCGGCCACCACCATGTCGGCCGCCAACATCAACTCAATGCCCAAGGTATAGGTGATGCCCTGCACCGCCACCACCATGGGTTTGGTGCGCCGACGATAGCCTTCCATGCCCAAATTGAGCGGGTCGACCAAGCCCAACGGCACGGCTTTTTCACCGCGTTGCATCAGCGGCGCAATGGTGGGCAAATCAAGTCCTGCGGTGAAATGCTCGCCCATGGCGTGCAACACACCCACACGCAAAGCCGGATCGTCGTCTAGACGTGTGTAGGCTTCGCCCAATTCGCGGTACATCTTGGGTGTAAAGCCGTTGCGCTTGTTGGGTCGGTTGATACCGATCAACAACACGCTGCCCTGCACCGCCAAGTCGATGCTGCCTTCTGGATGAATCGTTGTCATAAAGAGCCTTGCTTGCAGATTAAAGAGCGGCGCTGCTCGAACACTTGCGCTAAATCAATATTGGTAAACACCGTGGCCAGTTTTGCGGCCCAATCGACCCGCGGCTACCAACTCTTTGAGCAAGGGGCAGGGACGGTATTTGCTGTCCCCAAATTCTTTGAGGTAAACCTCCATCACAGCCAGGCACACGTCCAAGCCGATCATGTCAGCCAAGGCCAAGGGGCCAATGGGTTGGTTGCATCCGAGTTTCATGCCTGCATCAATGTCGTCCGGTGTTGCCAAACCTTCGGAGAGCACAAACAAGGCTTCGTTGATCATGGGCACCAAAATACGGTTGACCACAAAGCCGGGCGCATTCTTCACGGTAATGGGCGTTTTACCCAATGCTGTGGCCAATGCGTGGACTGCATCGTGCGTGGCATCGCTGGTTTGCAAACCACGAATAATTTCCACCAGCGCCATCATGGGCACAGGGTTGAAAAAGTGCATGCCGATGAAACGGTCGGCACGCGCCGTGACCGCCGCCAACTGCGTGATAGAAATAGACGATGTATTGGAAGCGATGATGACCTCGGGTGCCAACAGCGCGTCCAGTTGCTTCAGAATTTTGACTTTGAGGTCTTGGTTTTCGGTGGCCGCTTCAATGACCAGATCGGCATGCATCAAGTCTTCGTACTGGGTGCTGCCCTGAATGTTGGCCAGCGCTGCAGCTTTATCGGCCTCCGTGATTTTTTCTTTTTTCAGCAAACGGTCTAAGCTGCCCGACACTGTGGCAATGCCCTTGGCCACTGCCGCCTCAGAGATGTCCACCATCACCACAGGAATGCCAGCGACTGCACAGGCCTGTGCAATGCCGTTGCCCATGGTGCCTGCGCCAATGATGCCTACTTTTTGAATGATCATGATTTAGAAAATGAAAAGTTGAGAAAAAACTGAAAGCCGATGGTGCTTCGTCACGCTCTGAACCGTTTGCGCGTCAAAGCCAATGCCAGCCAAAAAGCACTGGCCGCCACACCCACCAGCAGACACAAGTTGCCCACAAAATGTTGTGGCCACTGGTCTAAAAACAAAGGCCGCACCACTTCTATGGCAGCGGTCAGGGGCAAGTAAGAGGTGATGACTTGCAGCCATTCCGGCAGTTGCGTGCGCGGAAAATAAATGCCCGACAAAAACATCATGGGCGTGAGGAACAAGGTGAAGTAGTACGTGAAAAAATCATAGCCTTTGGCCAGGGCATTGAAGATCAAGGCAATGCAACTGAAAGTGACACCCACCAACCACAGAACGGGCCATGCCAAAATCAACTTCCAACTGTGGCTGATGCCCAGCGCCAGCATCACACCCAAAATGGCCGTGACGGTGAACAAGGCTTTGTACGAGGCCCACAGCATTTCGGCCATCACCACATCGTCAAGTCGCACAGGCGCATTCATGATGCCGTCCCACGTTTTTTGCATGTGCATGCGCGAGAAGGCCGAATACAGTGCTTCAAAAGATGCTGAGTTCATGGCGCTCATGCAAATGCTGCCACTGGCCAAAAACAAAATGTAGGGCACTTCTTGGCCGCCCATGTTGACAGAGCCAACCAAGGCCCCCAGGCCATAACCGAACGCCACCAACCACATCAGCGGCTCGGCAATGCCGCCCACCAAACTGGGGATGGCCAACTTGCGCCACACCAAAAGATTGCGCAAAAACACAGGCCACCAGCGCATCGAGAGTTGCGGCGGCGCCCACACAGAAGGGATCACAGGGTGCGAATTCATCATGCGTTCTCCCTGATTTGTCGACCGGTGAGTTTCAAAAACAAATCCTCCAAATTGGCGGGACGGTGCAAACTGCGCAAGTGCGGCCAGTGCTGCAAAGCCATCAACAAAGGCTGTGCCTCGGCGGTGTAGAAAAACACCGTTTCGCCGCTCACCTCCACGCGGGCAGCATGTTGTCGCAGTGCCGATTCAGGCGCAGCCAACGCCAAGGCCCCCTGACCATAGACTTCCACCACATCGGGCTCAAGGTGTTGCGAGATCAAATCGCGCGGCTTGCCTTCTGCAATTTTTTGCCCATGGTCGAGCACCAACAAACGATCACACAAACGCTCAGCCTCGTCCATGAAGTGGGTTGTGAGCAAGATGGACTTGCCCTCTTGCATCAACATCTGCAATCGCTCCCACATCAAATGACGCGCTTGTGGATCTAGGCCAGTGGTGGGCTCGTCCAGCAACAACATTTGCGGATGGTTGATCAGCGCACGTGACAAACTCAGGCGGCGCTTCATGCCGCCCGACAATTCACCCGGCTTGGCTTTGGCCTTGCTGGTCAAAGCCCCAAATTCCAAGAGCGGCGCAATGCGTGCTTTGATCTCACGGTCTTTCATGCCGAAATAGCGACCGTACACCAAGAGGTTCTCTTCGGCCGTGAAGTCGGGGTCGAGCGTGTCCATCTGCGCCACCACACCCAAACGCGACTTGATGGCCAACGCATCGTGCGGCATGCGCAAGTTGCCAAAGTAGGTCATGCTGCCCGCATCGGGCGTGGTCAGGCCTAAGCACATGCGCAAGGTGGTGGTCTTGCCTGCACCGTTGGGGCCAATCACGCCCAAACATTCGCCAGGGGCAATGTGGAACGACAAATCGTTCACAACGGTGTTGTCACCAAAGCGTTTGACGAGGTTTTGAACGTTCAATAAATCTGTCATGCGTCGATTGTGCCTCGCAGAACACAGGCCTTGTGAAGTTGACATCAATATGTATACTTATTAAAAACACACCAACTGAACTGTGCACACCATGAACCCCTCGCGCCACGCTGACACCCTGGGTCGCCTCGAAGACCTGCCTGCCGACTACATTGCCGACATGACGGCCTTGTCCATTGCGCCCCTGTGGCCGCAATTGCGAGGTCTGCTGCCGCGTGGCAAACCGGCCCGTGCCACCCAGCCCTTTGTGTGGCACTACAAAGACGTCCGACCACAGCTGATGCGTGCGGGTGAACTGACGCCCATTGAGAAAGCCGAGCGCAGGGTCTTGGTCTTGTGCAACCCAGGCCATGGCATTGAAAAGCTGGTGGCCACGCCCACCATTTACGTGGGCATGCAACTGATTTTGCCCGGCGAAGTAGCCCCCAACCACCGTCACACCCCCAGCGCAGTGCGCTTTGTGGTGGAGGGAGAAGGCGGCTTTACCACCGTACAAGGCGAAAAATGCCCCATGCACAAAGGTGATTTAATTCTCACCCCTGCAGGCCTGTGGCACGAGCATGGCCACGAAGGCACGGGCCCCGTGGTTTGGCTGGATGCCTTGGACTTGCCCATGGTCTACAGCATGGAAGCGTCTTACGCCATCGAAGGCCCTTCGCAAAATGCCAGCCCTGATTTGGACGCTTCGCAAACCAAATACCGCCGCGCAGGCTTGGTGCCCTTTGGCTCTCTGAGCCAAGCGGCACGGGCGCCGTACCCGCAGATTCGCTACCCCTGGGTCGACGTGCGAGAAGCCTTGAATGCGCTTGAAAAGGGCACCCCCAAAGAGGCCGCCGTGCAGTTGGCGTATGTGAACCCAGAAACGGGTGCGCCTTGCTTGCCCACATTGGGCTTCTCTGCCCAGCTGCTTCGTGATGGCTTGGACTTCAGCCCTCGCCCCCGCTCGGCCAGCTCGGTGATGCACGTGATTGAAGGAAGAGGCGAGTCTGAGATCGATGGTGTCACCTTGAAATGGTCAGCGGGCGACACCGTGGCCATTCCCACACACGCACACATCAAACACCGCGCCAGCCATGGCAACGCCTACCTGTTCCATGTGGACGATGCCCCCACCCAGCGTGCTTTGGGCTTTTACCAAGAGTTCTAAGTACCCGTCGGTGGCGACGGCTTGAAGGCTTTCAGCCAAACCCTGCAAGCCTTCTACAATAGGCCCCCATGTGAAACGAGGGAGCCCCTGTGTCTGATCAATTGGCAGTTTTGCCGCAATACCTCATGCCCAAACAGGCCATGACCCGTCTTGCCGGCCGTTTGGCCAGTGCCGAGTGGGGCCGTTTTACCACGTGGGTCATCAAGCGTTTTGTGAAACGCTACAACGTCAACATGGACGAGGCCATTCACAGCGACCCCGCTCACTACAAAAGCTTCAACGAGTTTTTCACCCGCCCTTTGAAGGAAGGTGCACGGCCCTTGGCGTCCAACACATGGGTATGCCCCGTGGATGGCGCCATCAGCCAATGTGGTGCGATTGAAAAAGACCAAATTTTTCAGGCCAAAGGCCACCACTACAGCACCCAAGCCTTGGTGGGCGGCGACGAGCGCTTGGCGGCGCAGTTTCACAACGGCCAATTCGCCACCTTGTACTTAAGCCCTCGCGACTATCACCGCATTCACATGCCCATCGCTGGCAAGTTACTGCGCATGATTCACGTGCCCGGCGATCTGTTTTCGGTCAACCCCACCACGGCGCGCGGTGTGCCTGGTTTATTTGCCCGCAACGAACGCGTGGTGTGCGAATTTGAAACGGCGCATGGCCCCATGGTGTTGGTATTGGTCGGTGCCACCATCGTGGGCAGCATGGCCACCGTGTGGCACGGCCAGGTCAACCCGCCGCGTCCCGGCATGGTGCGCGAATGGCGCTACGACTCACAAAACGTGCAGCTTCAAAAAGGTGAAGAGATGGGCCGGTTCTTGCTGGGCTCGACGGTGGTGATGCTGTTTCAGCACAACCGTCTTCAGTTTCCAGCCGATTGGCTCAGCACTCGCCCATTGCAAATGGGCGAGGCGATGAGCCGCATTTAACGTTCAGTTAAATCTCGATCTTAGAGCCCAACTCCACCACGGCATTGTTGGGCAACTTCAAGAATTCCGCCGCTGCACTGGCGTTCAGGTGCATTTGGGCAAACAGCTTTTCGCGCCAAGTGGCCATGCCACCGCCAATGGTGGGTATGACAATGTCACGCGACAAAAAGTAGCTGGTGCTCATGGGGTCGAGTTCTGCGCCATGGCCCTTTAAGCTTTCAAGGGCCTTTGGCAAATCGGGATCGTTTTTGAAGCCGTAGTTGACGATCACTTGCCAGCAATCGTGACCCAGTGATTCAATTTCCAAACGCTTGTTCATGCCAATCCAGGGCACTTCTTGGTTGCGCACGGTGACGAACAAGTTTTGACGGTGCAACACTTTGTTGTGCTTTAGGTTGTGCAGCAAGGCATTGGGCACATTGCCTGGCTCAGCCGTCAAGAACACGGCTGTGCCTTCAACACGGGCTGGCGGCGCCACAAAGATGGCCTCTAAGAAATCGACCAGGCTGAAGGAATCTGCTTTGAGTGAGTTGTTCAACAAGCGTCGGCCATCACTCCATGTGAGCATCAACATGAAGATGCCTCCGCCAATGACCAAGGGGAACCATCCGCCTTCAAACAACTTCAACAAGTTGGAAGCCCAGAACGCGAAGTCAACGACGAAGAAAAATCCGGTGGCGCCGATGCACAAATACAGCGGCATGTTCCAGCTGTAACGAATCACAAAGAAGGTCAGTACGGTGGTAATCAACATGTCGGTGCACACCGCGATGCCGTAGGCTGCCGCCAAATTGCTGGAAGACTTGAACAAAGCCACCGCCAACACGATGAGCACAAACAAACCCCAGTTCACAAAGGGAATGTAGATTTGCCCCATCTCCTTGACGCTGGTGTGAAGCACTTGCAGACGCGGTAAATAGCCCAGCTGAATGACCTGCTTGGTGACGCTGAAAGCACCCGTGATCAGGGCTTGCGACGCAATCACGGTGGCCAATGTGGCCAAGCCCACCAAGGGGATCAAGGCCCACTCAGGCGCCATCATGTAGAAGGGGTTTTTGACAGCTTCAGGGTTGCTCAACAACAACGCGCCTTGCCCAAAGTAGTTCAAGGTCAGGGCTGGCATCACCACACTGAACCAAGCCAAGCGAATGGGTTTTTTGCCAAAGTGCCCCATGTCGGCATACAAGGCCTCGCCCCCCGTCACGCACAAAACCACGGCGCCCAAAATGATGAACGTGGTGCCCGGGAAATCCCACATAAAACGAATCGCAAAATGCGGACTGATGGCCCACAAAATTTCGGGCTGCGTGGCAATGTGATACAGGCCCAAGACGGAGATGGCAGCAAACCAAACCACCGTGATGGGGCCAAAGAATTTACCAATGCCTGCGGTACCTCTTTTCTGGACTGCAAACAAACAAAACAAAATGATCAGGGTGAGTGGGATCACCGCCTTTTTGAAGGCGGGCGACACCACCTCCAAACCCTCTACGGCAGACAGCACCGAGATGGCGGGTGTGATCACCCCATCACCATAAAACAGGCATGTGCCAAAAATACCCACCATCAACAGCACCTTGCGCAGGCGCGGTTTGTCTTTGACCGACTGCGAAGCCAATGCCAACATGGCCACCAAGCCGCCTTCGCCATGGTTGTCGGCACGCAACACCAGTGTGACGTACTTGACCGACACGATGGTGGTCAAGGTCCAGAAAAAGATGGAGAGGATGCCGTAAACGTTGTCGGGGGTGAAAGGCACATGGCCAGAGCCAAAGACCTCTTTCATGGCATACAGCACACTGGTGCCAATGTCGCCGTACACCACACCAATGGCGCCCAGAGTGAGGGCAGCGAGAGAAGATTTGCTTGAAGACACAAAAATCAGCCCAGCATCAGAGCTGGGCTTGTTGTTCAGAATGAAGGCGATTCTGCGCCTGTTTTGTGTTCTTGACCATGGGGGCCAAGCTCTAAAAGACAGCCCTGTTTGGAAATGTTGCGGCGCAGCAACTGCTGCGCCGCCATGGGTACTTTATTCGTACACTTCCGCTTCAGGATCGGTGGCTTCCAGCTCGTAACTGGCAGCCAGCATGGCCAAGCGCCCAATGACGCCATACATGTAAAAGCGGTTGGGAACGCTGGCACCGGGCTTCATCCCGGGTTGCGGCAGGTGCGGCGTATCGGCAAAGGCCAAGGGCACGAAGCTGGCACCTGGGGCATTCAAGTTCTCGTCCACACCGCGCTCGGCGTGCACGCGGTAAAAACCACCCACCACATAGCGGTCCATCATGTAGACCACAGGCTCTGCCACGGCATCGTTCATGCGCTCGTTGGTCAGCACACCCTCTTGGATGATGACGTCGCTCACCACCTGACCGTCTTTGATGACGCTCATCTTGTTGCGAGTCTTGCGGTTGAGCACATCGAGGTCGGCCACATCGCGCACGGTCATGATGCCCATGCCATAGGTGCCGTTGTCGGCTTTGACCACCACAAAGGGTTTTTCGTTGATGCCGTACTCTTTGTATTTGCGCTTGATTTTGGTCAGCAGGGCATCGACGTTGCTGCGCAGTGCCTCAATGCCAAGGCCCTCAGCAAAGTTCACATCGCCGCATTGGTTGAACATGGGATTGATGAGCCAGGGGTCAATGCCCAACAGCTTGCCAAAGCGCTTAGAGACTTCTTCGTAGCTTTGAAAGTGCAGGGTTTTGCGGCGCACGCTCCAACCTGCATGCAGTGGCGGCAACAAGTGTTGCTCGTGCAAATCTTCCAAGATGCCAGGCGCGCCGGCCGACAAATCGTTGTTGAGCAAAATGGTGCAAGGGTCGAAGTCTTTCAAACCCACACGGTGCTTAGAGCGCAGCACGGGCTCCAAGGTCACTTGCTCGCCGCCTGGCAAATCAATCGTCGTCAACTCTTTGATCTCGGGATTGATCGAGCCAATGCGCACATTCAAACCGGCCATGTGGAAGATGCGCTGGAGTTGCGCCACATTGCTCAAATAGAAAGTGTTGCGTGTGTGGTTCTCGGGAATGATCAGCAGGTTTTTGGCCTCGGGGCAGATCTTCTCAATGGCCGCCTGTGCAGCTTGCACGGCCAACGGCAGCATCTCTTGCGACAAATTGTTCCAGCCCCCTGGAAACAGATTGGTGTCGACAGGGGCCAACTTGAAGCCTGCGTTGCGGATGTCCACCGAGGTGTAGATGGGCGGTGTGTGCTCCATCCACTCGAGGCGAAACCAGCGCTCGATGGCGGGCATGGAGTCGAGCACCCGTTGCTCGAGTTCATTGATGGGCCCATTGAGGGCAGTCACTAAATGCGGAACCATAGCAGCCTTTGTTAATTTCTGACTTCGCCTTCACCCAGCACAACGTACTTGAGTGATGTGAGGCCTTCGATCCCAACGGGACCTCGGGCGTGAAACTTGTCGGTCGAGATGCCGATTTCGGCACCCAGTCCAAATTCAAAACCATCGGCAAACCGCGTGCTGGCGTTGACCATGACGCTGGCCGAATCGACCTCGCGCAAAAAGCGTTGCGCATGCATGTGGTTGCGCGTGAGGATGGCATCGGTGTGATGGCTTGAATAGTGATTGATGTGGGCAATGGCTTGGTCCAGGCCTTCCACCACCTTGATGCTGATGATGGGCGCCAAGTACTCTTCAAACCAATCTTGCTCGGTGGCTTCCACCAGCTTGGCGCCGGCTACTTGCGACAAGATGGCTTTGGACTTGGGGCAGCAGCGCATTTCAACGCCTTTGTCAGCATAGACCTTGCCAATGAGGGGCAAGAATTCGGCGGCCACACCTTGCGCCACCAACAAGCCTTCGCTGGCATTGCAGGGGCTGTACTTTTGCGTTTTGGCGTTGTCGGCCACCTTGACGGCCATGGCCACATCGCAAGGATCGTCCACGTATGTGTGGCAATTGCCATCCAGGTGCTTGATAACAGGCACTTTGGCATCGCGGCTGATGCGCTCGATCAAGCCTTTGCCGCCGCGAGGAATGATGACGTCAACGTACTCGGGCATGGTGATGAGTTGGCCCACCGCTTCGCGGTCGGTGGTTTGCACCAACTGCACCGCATCGGCTGGCAAACCTGACTCTTGCAGGGCTTGCTGCACCAACAAGGCCAGCGCTTTGTTGGACTCAATGGCTTCAGAGCCGCCGCGCAAAATGCAAGCGTTGCCGCTCTTGATCGACAGGCTGGCAGCTTCAATGGTGACGTTGGGACGGCTTTCGAAAATCATGCCGAACACACCAATGGGCACCCGCATTTGCCCCACACGAATGCCGCTGGGTTGTTGCTTCATGCCCAAAATTTCACCAATGACATCGGGCATGGCGGCCAGCTGTTCGCAACCTTCTGCACACGTTTCGAGAACCTTGGGCGTGAGGCGCAAGCGATCGACCATGGGTTCTGACAAACCCGCTGTCGCTGCCCGAGACAGGTCTTTGGCATTGTCGATTTGAAGCGCCGCGGTGCTCTCGCGCAGCAAGGCTGCCAAGCGTTTCAAGGCTTTGTTTTTAGAAGCCGTAGAGGCTTTGGCCATCAAGGCGGAGGCAACTTTGGCCTGTTGCCCGAGGGTCTGCATGGATGCGTTCATGCTCCTATTTTCGCACTCTTGGGCTCAAACGGGGAACTGACGCTCCCAATTCTCAACTTCTGGCAGCCCCAAACAGTCGTTGTACTCTTTGGAAGTGAGCTGACGCGGCTTGGCCGCCAGGGTATGGCCATCGGTTTGCAAGTGCTGCAAGGCCTCGCGCATGGCAAAACCCACCGCATTGCGCAGCAAAGCAGGGTAAATGGCCAAAGCCACGCCATGGGTGTGCAATTGCGCTGCGGGCAAGCCGAGCAAAGGGCCACCGGCATCGATGTTGACGGTGCAAGGAATGGTCAAAGCGTCTGCGATTTGCTTCAGATCGTCGAGCAAGCCGGGATGGGCTTTCAGCTCGACGAACACGGCATCGGCGCCAGCTTTTTGAAAGGCTTGCGCACGGGCAATGCCTGCGGCCAGGCCTTCGGCGCCCACGCTGTCGGTGCGGGCAATGACCATGAACTGATCGTCTTTGCGCGCCGCCACGGCCGCTTCAATTTTGGCAACAGCCTCGCGAAACGGCAACACACTGCGATCACCCGGCAATTGGGCGCAGCGTTTGGGGGAGATCTGGTCTTCCATGTGAATGGCGGCCACCCCTGCCGCTTCAAATTCTTCAATGGTGCGGCGCACGCCCACCACATTGCCGTAACCGGTATCGGCATCGCAGATGAGGGGCAAGTTGACACACGCGGCCACGCGGCGGGCATGGCCCGACATCAAGGACAGGTCCACCAAACCCACATCGGGACGGCCCAACAAGGTGGCCGACACGCCGTTGCCAGTCATGTAGACCGCTTCAAATCCGAGTTGCTGCACCATGCGCGCGCCATAGCCGTCGAACACGCCGGGCGCCACCACTGCGGGGCCGCCCTGTTGTGCTTGCTTGAGCTTGGCCCGCAACTTTTGACGCAACTGCGTCGGCGTGAGTGCGCGCTGACTTTCGACAGAGATTGGATTTGCGCTCATGCTGTGATTTTCCAATCGGGGTATTTTTTCAAAAAGGGAATGAGGCCGCCTTCTGCCAAGATGGCCAGAATGGCTTCGGGCACCGCGCCCAAAGGTCGCACCATGTTGCGGTTGCTGACTTCTAATTTTTGCCCCGCCATGTCGATGCGCAGCGTGTCGCCCTCTTCGATGCCCGCCACATCACACTCAATCACGGGCAGGCCATTGTTGATGGCATTGCGAAAAAATTGACGCCCAAACGAAGGCGCCACAATGGCTGCCACGCCCATGCGTCGCAAGATGTGAACGGCTTGTTCGCGCGACGAGTTGATGCCAAAGTGCGTGCCCGCCACAATGACGCTGCCCGCGACAAAGCGGGATGCAAAACCGGGTGACACCGCATCAAAGGCTTGCGCAGCAATGAAGGCTTCGTCTTTGCCAGGCAGGTACTTGCCCGAGCAATTAAGGTCGGTGTTGACGTCGTCACCCAACCGGTAAACACGGCCTTGAAGGGTGTGATCAAGCATGTGAAGCCTCCCATTGGCCGCCCGCCACAGTGCGGGGATCGGTGATGTAGCCGGTCAAAGCCGAGGCGGCCACGGTGGCCGCAGAGCCCAACCAAATGTCGGCATCGTGATTGCCCAAGCGGCCTTGAAAATTGCGATTGGCACTGGATATCACCACTTCGCGGTCGCCCGGAATCAGGTGGTTGGTGATGCCCACGCAGGTGCCGCAACCAGCGGCTTCGACGGACGCACCGGCTTCGGTCAAGGCTTCGATCAAGCCTTCTCGCGCAGCGGCCAAATAGATTTGACGCGATGCAGGTGTGATGATCATGCGCACGCCTTTGGCAACGCGTTTGCCTTTGAGCACCGCAGCGGCTTGGCGAATGTCGTCCAATCGGCCGTTGGTACACGTGCCAATTAAGGCGAAATTGATTTTTTGGCCTACCACTTCATGCGCCGACACGATGTCGTCGACTGAATGCTTGCGCGCCACTTGCGGGGCCAGTTGCGAGGCATCGATCTCGAAGTGATCGGCGTAATGCGCATCGGCATCGGCGCTCAAAGGCGCAGGTGTTTTGGCGCCATGGGCTTTGAGCCAGGCAAAGGTTTTTTCGTCGGCCTCGAGCAATGCGGCCTTGGCGCCCAGCTCGGCAGCGTGGTTGCACAGCGTCATGCGATCGTCAATTTCCATGGCCTGCACAGCCGAACCGACGTATTCAATGGCGCGGTAGTTCAAGCCTTCTGCGCCAAATTTGCCCAGCATGTGCAAGGTGACGTCTTTGGCCCAGACACCTGGTTGCAAGCGCCCTTTGAGGGTCACGCGCACAGACTCAGGCACACGCAGCCACACTTTGCCTGTGGCCATCACGGCGCTAACGTCGGTGCCTTCAATGCCCGTGCCAAACGCGTTGAAAGCGCCATACGTCACCGAGTGCGTGTCGGTACCGACAATCAAATCACCGCATGTGAGGTGTCCGCCTTCGGGCATTACTTGGTGGCAAATGCCATCGCCAATGTCGTACAACACACTGCCGTGTTCATCGGCAAATTTGCGCATGGCCGTGTGACCTTGTGCAGCCTCCAGCGTGGGCGGAGGCGAAAAGTGATCGAGCACCCATGCGGTTTTGTTGGCAAAGGGCAATGACTTGGCGCCCATTTTTTCCACCATGCGAATGGCATTGGGTGCACGCGCGTCGTGCACCATGGCGAAGCTGACATGGGCCACCACCAAGTCTCCGGCCCGTGTGATCGGCAGGCCTGCATGGCGCGCCAATAATTTTTCTGCGAGGGTCAAACCCATGGTGAGCTTTCTGAAATTAACTGCCTTTGATGTTCGCTTTGCGAACCACGCTGCCCCACTTGTCACTTTCAGCCTTGATGTAGCGCGTGGCTTCAGCAGGCGTCGTGGGTGTCGGCTCTAAGCCCAATTTGCGCAGCTGCGCCACCACACTGGGATCTTTGAGGGTGGTCACCAACGCCGCGTTCAAACGCTTGATGACTTCTGGCGAAGTTTTGGCAGGCGCCGCAAAGGCATACCAATTGGTGGCCTCAAAGCCCGGGAATCCAGATTCGGCGATGGTTGGCACGTTGGGCAGCGCGTCTAAACGCTTTGCGCCAGTTGTGGCCAAGGGTCGGAGTTTGCCCGTTTGAATGTGTTGAACGGCATCGGTGGGGCTTGAAAAAATAGAAGGCAACACACCGCCCAGCAAATCGTTCATGGCCGGTGCACCACCGCGATAGGCCACGTGTTGATTGTTCAAATTGGCTGCAATTTTGAGCAATTCACCCGCCAAATGACCGCCTCCGCCAATGCCAGAGGAACCAAAAGACAATTTGGAGTTTTCTTGACGCGCTTGCTTCAAGTAGTCATCAAAGGTTTTGACATCGCTGGCGGCATTGACCACCAACACATTGCTGAACACAACGCACATGCTGAGCGCTGCGGTATCGGCAACGGGGTCGTAATTCAATTTGTTCAAATGCTGATTGACTGACAAAGAGCCCACCGTGCCCAGCATGATGGTGTGGCCATCGGCAGGCGCTTTGGTCAGCAAGTCGGTGGCAATATTGCCGCCTGCGCCAGGTTTGTTGTCAATCACCACGCTTTGCTTGAGTAGCTCGGTGAGCTTGGGCACCATGATGCGTGCCACGGTATCGGAGCTCCCACCAGGCGCAAAACCAATCAAAATTTTGATGCTCTGCGTCGGGAAATTGCTGTCGGCCGCGGTACTTTGCGCCTGGACGGGCAACAGGGCTTGTGCGGCAAGCAGGGCCGCACTCAACAAAGCGCTGCGGCGCGCAGAAACAAAGGTAAATGGCATGGCGTGTCTCTCCTGTTTTGTGATGCGGTGAGTGTAGGCCTTGGCCCCATCTTTTCAAGCGAAGTCGCGCCGTGCCGCCACACCTGTGTGAGTTGCCCTCACATCGCTGACCACAACACGCGCCTTAGTTTTTGGCCATGCAAGCACTGGCCACACGCAAGGCCAAGCGGTTCAGCGCCTGCCACGGATCGGATGGCCAATCGGCCACTTTCAAGCCTTTGACAATGCCATCCACTTGGTGCGCGTTTTGCAGCAATTGGGCCAAACGACTGGCAGACAGACGCGGCAGGACACGTTCGAATAGTTTTTCTCGAACACCCCAAATGCGTTGTTCACGCAGCGCCATGGGCAAGGGCTTGCCTTCGGCCATGGCGTCTTTGACACGCTTAAGGGCCCTGATGTCTTCGGCCAAGGTGTAGTGCACCAACACCGCGGCTTCACCTTCGGCTTGCAAGCCGTCGAGCATGCGCTGCACGCGCGCCACTTGCCCCGACAAGACCGACTCCGACAGCTTAAAGACATCGTAGCGCGCCACATTGAGCACGGCACTTTCAACTTGGGCTTGCGTCAACTCGCCTGCCGGATACAGCAAGCCCAGCTTTTGAATTTCTTGGTGGGCCGCCAGCAAATTGCCTTCGACGCGGTCTGCAAAAAACTGCAAGCAGTTTTGGCCCTCTTGGCCCGCCACCACACTTTGCCCTTGAAGCTTCAAGCGCTGTGCAATCCACTGTGGCAACTGTGCGCGATCGAGCGATTCAATTTGCACGGTCACACCATACTGGTCCAAGGCGCCAAACCAAGCACCTTTCTTGGTGGCGGCATCGAGCCGCGGCAAGATGAAGAGTGTGAGCGTGCTGTCGTTGCCCTCTGCACTTTGTGCCAGCTGCTGAATCATGGGACTGCCTTCCTTGCCAGGCTTGCCCGTAGGAATGCGAATTTCCAAGATTTGTTTGTCAGCAAACAAGCTCATCGAACCGCCGGCTGCTAAAACTTCGCTCCAATCAAAGTGCGCACCCGACACCACGTGCACACTGCGCTCGGTAAAGCCTTGGCTGCGCGCAGCGGCGCGAATGGCATCTGCGGCCTCTTGCACCAGCAAGGCTTCATCGCCATGCAGGGTGTACAAGCTGCGCAACCCTTTTTGCAAATGCGCTTGAATTTGAGGCAGTGCCAATTGCATGTGAAAGAACTTTAATTGCGCGACACGTTCAGGCTGATCAGAGCGACTTCACAGCGGCCAAACGACGCAGCATTTGCTGCACGATGTCCACTTGCATGTCGCGGTACATCATGGCTTCTTCAATTTCTTTGGACAAGGCCGCCGACTCTAGGAAGCTGAGGTCGCGCTGCTGTTGCAACTCTACTTCGGGAATTAAATTTTTTCCTTGCGGTGTGCGCAAGCGAAACTTCACCTTCAAACGAAGCTGCAACTCACGCACTTGACCGGATGCGTTCAGGCCCACCACCACGCGCTCGCGCACTTCAGACATGACGTCCAGCACCACTTCGCTGCCTGCCATGTCCTTGGCTTCGGTGAAGACACTCAAGTTGGCATTGCTGGCCAAATTGCGTCGCAGGTCTGTGCCCAATGCCGATTGACGCGGCAAAATCAAGAACACAGACTTGAAGGGCAAGTCGGCACTTTGCCGCAATTGAAAACCGCAACCCGACAAGCCCACAGCAGCAATGCCGCTGAGCAACACCCCACCGGCCACACCGCGCGCCAAGGCTTGCAGCGATTGACGACGGGTTGGTGATGGGGGTGCGTGATGCATGGTGCAGGCTGGATGGCTGTTCACAATGGGCGTGATGGCATGCGCTTTACAGCACCACATTGACCAATCGGCCAGGCACCACAATGATTTTCTTGGGTGCAGCGCCAGCACCTTGTTTGGTCACTTGCTCGTGCGAAGCTGCCGCTTGTTCAATGGCGGCTTTGTCTGCATTCGCTGGCACCGTGAGCGAGCCCCGCAACTTGCCGTTGATTTGCAACATCAGTTCAATTTCGTCGCGCTGCAAAGCAGTTTCGTCCACGCCTGGCCAGGCCACGTCGAGCAAATCGCCGCAACAAGCGCCATAGCCCAACTCGTTCCACAACTGGAAAGCCAAGTGCGGGCAGGCGGGGTACATCACGCGCAGCAAGATGGAATAGCACTCGGCCAAAGCGGCGTTGTCGTTCACATCGGTGGACGTCGACAGCGGCGAATCTTCCAACGTATTGAGCATCTTCATGAGCGCCGACACCACGGTGTTGTATTGCATGCGCTCGTAGTCGTAATTGGCTTGGCGCAGCACCGAGTGAATTTCGAGGCGCAATTTTTTGGCTTCTGCGCTGAAGGTGATGGACTGAGAACGATCAACCGTGAGGCCCACTTTCAAAGCACTTTCCACTTTGACCGCGTAGTTCCACACACGGCGCACAAAGCGGTAGCTGCCTTCCACGGCCGCGTCGTTCCACTCCAAGGTGGCTTCGGGCGGTGCGGTGAACATGGTGTACAGGCGTGCTGTATCGGCGCCGTACCGTTCGATCAGGTCTTGCGGGTCAACGCCATTGTTCTTGGACTTGGACATGGTGCCCACGCCTTCGTAATCGATGGCGGTGCCCACCGGCAAATTGCCCACGGCATTTTTCAAACGCGCGCCAATCACTTTGCCGTCTTCGGCCAACACATGCTCGACATCGTGGGGCCAGAAATAATCCTTGCCACCCTTCTCGGTACGACGCGAGTAAATGTGGTTCAGCACCATGCCTTGCGTGAGCAACTTGGTGAAGGGCTCGTCCACTTTGACCAAGCCCAAATCGCGCATCACCTTGGTCCAGAAACGCGCATAGAGCAAGTGCAAAATGGCGTGTTCAATGCCGCCAATGTACTGGTCCATCGGCATCCAGTAGTCGGCGCCTTCGGCCACCATCTTGTCGGTGTTCTTGGGGTCGCAATAGCGCATGAAGTACCAAGACGAATCGACAAAGGTGTCCATGGTGTCGGTTTCGCGGCGCGCGGGTTTGCCGCACACAGGACACACCACACCGGCGTGGAAGCCTTCGTGTTTGTTGAGCGGATTGCCTGAGCCATCGGGGATGCAATCTTGCGGCAGCACCACGGGTAAATCTTTTTCGGGTACGGGCACGGCGCCGTGTTCATCGCAATGGATGATGGGAATCGGTGTGCCCCAATAGCGCTGACGGCTGATGCCCCAGTCGCGCAGACGCCAAGTGGTTTTCTTCTCGCCCAAACCTTTGGCGGCCAAATCGGCGGCCACCGCTTCTAAAGCGTCTTTGAAATTCAAGCCATCGTATTGGCCAGAGTTGACCAACACGCCGTTGACTTTGTCGCCAAAGCCATCGTGCCACTCGGTGTGGCTGAAGTTGACGCCTTTGGAGGCCACCACTTGCTGAATGGGCAATTGGTATTTGAGGGCAAACGCAAAGTCGCGCTCGTCGTGCGCTGGCACGCCCATCACGGCGCCATCGCCGTAACTCATGAGCACATAGTTGCCCACCCACACTTCCACAGGCTTGCCTGTGAGCGGGTGCGTGACGGACAAGCCCGTGCGCATGCCTTCTTTTTCTTTGACGGCCAACTCGGCTTCGGTGGTGCCGCCTTTTTGGCAGGTTTCAATGAACGTGGCCAAGGCAGGTTGCGTGAGGGCTGCATGCGCCGCCAAAGGATGCTCAGGTGCTACCGCGCAAAACGTCACGCCCATGATGGTGTCGGGACGTGTGGTGAACACATACATCTTGCCGTCTTGAATGAGCTGGCCATCGGCGCCGCGAATGTCGTGCGGGAATGCAAAGCGCACACCGGTGGATTTGCCAATCCAGTTTTCTTGCATCAGCTTCACGCGCTCGGGCCAGCCGGGCAACTTGTCGCCGGTGACAAAGTCGAGCAATTCTTCGGCGTAATCGGTAATCTTCAGGTAGTAGCCAGGAATTTCGCGCTTCTCAACCACCGCACCTGTGCGCCAGCCTTTGCCGTCGATCACTTGCTCGTTGGCCAACACGGTTTGGTCAATCGGGTCCCAATTGACGACTTGTGTTTTGCGATAAGCCACGCCCTTCTCGAGCATCTTCAAGAACAACCATTGGTTCCACTTGTAGTAGCTGGCGTCGCACGTGGCCACTTCGCGGCTCCAGTCGATGGCCAAGCCCATGGCCTGCATCTGCTTCTTCATGTAAGCGATGTTTTCGTAGGTCCACTTGGCAGGCGGCACGCCATTTTTGAGTGCAGCGTTTTCGGCAGGCAAACCAAACGCATCCCAGCCCATGGGCATGAGCACGTTGTAACCGTTCATGCGCAAATAGCGCGTGAGCATGTCGTTGATGGTGTAGTTGCGCACGTGGCCCATGTGCAGCTTGCCGCTGGGGTAGGGCAGCATGGAGCAGGCGTAAAACTTCTTTTTACTGGCGTCTTCGGTAACGCGGTAGGCATCGCGAGCGTTCCACTGGCTTTGCGCCGCGGGCTCAACTTCGAGGTGGTTGTACTTGTCTTGCATGATGGTGCAAATTGTAGGTGTTTGGCGGGGCGAAATCCCTACCAAGCCTGACCTGCCTTCATCAGGGTGCTGCAGTTTTGCCTGGGGCTGGCGCAGCGACAAAGCCAATGCGGTTAAGGCCCGCCTGCTGCGCCGCGCTCATCAGGGTCAAAACTTGGCCGTAGGGCACTGTTTGGTCCACCCGAAGCTGCACCTCCAACTGAGGCTTTTGCGCGGCCATGCGCTGCAGGGCGTTGGGCAAGGCCGCCAGGGCAATGGGCTGGTCGTTCAAAAACAGCTCTTGCGCCTGGTTCAGGCTAAGCGTGAGCGACTCTGGCGCTTCGCCACCCTGCGCTGCTTGGGCCTGCGGCAAATCTAGGCGTATGGCACTGGTGAGCAAAGGGGCTGTGAGAATGAAAATGACCAAGAGCACCAACATCACATCGACCATCGGTGTGACGTTGATGTCGCTGAAAGGCTTGGCTTGCGAGGAGCGAGGGAAGCGACCAAATGCCATGAGGTGTGTGTGCTGTAGCGCGTTGGCTTAATGTTGCATGGGCTTTGCGTTAGCGCCGCATCAACGTTGACGGCCCGTGAGCAAATTCAAAAGGTCTTGGGCAAAGCCCTCCAACTCAACTTCGATGTGCGTCACAGCCCGGCCCAAGATGTTGTAAGCCAACACAGCGGGAATGGCCACCGCCAAGCCTGCGGCGGTCATGACCAGGGCCTCTCCCACGGGGCCTGCCACCCGGTCTAAGGTGATTTGGCCGGCTTCAGCCATACCGCTAAGGGCATTGAAAATGCCCCACACGGTGCCCAACAAGCCCACAAAAGGCGCAATGGCACCGGCCGTGGCCAATAACAGGTGGCCCCATTGCAGACGCCGCACGGTGGTTTGCATGCTGTCCCGCAAGACCCTTGTGAGCTGATGCTCGCGTTCGCCAGCGGCGGCCAAGGTTGCATCCAAGGGCAACACGGTGGCCTCTAGCATGGGTTTGACGCATTGGTCACGGTCAAACTGCGACACTCGCTGCAGGGCGTCGTCAAACTGCGCGGCCTGCCAAAAAGCCGCAATGCTTTGCGGCACATCGCGCTGAACACGTCGCAGCACGCCCCATTTCCAAACAATGACCACCCAAGTGCTGACAGACAAAGCCAAGAGGACCAAGGCGACAAAGCGGATGACGAAGTCACCCTGCAGCCAAAAGGTGAGCAAACTCATGCGCTGGTTTAACGGAGTGAGAGAACGTCAAACATGTCGAACAGGCCGGTTTTTTGGCCCGCCAAGAAGCGCACGGCGCGCAAGCTGCCTTGGGCGTAGGTGGCACGACTGGAGGACTTGTGCGTAATTTCGATGCGCTCGCCGGTGCCCGCAAACAAGACAGTATGGTCGCCCACGATGTCGCCGCCGCGAATGGTGGCAAAGCCGATGCTGGATGGATCGCGTTCGCCCGTAACGCCTTCGCGGGCATACACCGCGCAATCTTTCAAATCTCGGCCCAGGGCATCGGCGATGACCTCGCCCATTTTGAGGGCTGTGCCAGAAGGGGCATCGACCTTGTGACGGTGATGCGCCTCAATGATTTCAATGTCGTAGCCGGTGGCCATTGCCTTGGCAGCCATTTCGAGCAACTTGAGCGTGACGTTAACGCCCACACTCATGTTGGGGGCCATGACGATGGCAATGTCTTTGGACATGGCCTTGATGTCAGCCTTTTCGGCATCCGAAAAACCTGTGGTGCCAATGACGGCCTTCACCCCCAAAGCCTGACACACCCTGAGGTGCGCCAAAGTGCCTTCTGGCCGGGTAAAGTCGATCAGGTACTGTGAATTTTGGAGACCTGTGCGCAAATCACCAGTGACCAACACGCCACTGGCTTTGCCAAAGGCAGCGCTGGCATCGGTGCCAACGGCCGCGCTGGTGGGCAGATCGAGGGCACCCGCCAACTGACAGTCGTCTGACTGAGAGATGGCTTCAATGAGCATATGACCCATGCGGCCAGACGCACCGGCCACCGCGATGGCGTGGCGGGCTTGAACGGAAGAAGGCAAAGAAACTTGTGTCATGGGGTACATCAGCGCGAGGCAGGTTCAAGCGGAGGGTAAGACGTGGGCAGCGGCACGGCCGGTGCATTGGCTGGCTGGGCTTTGCGAACAGGGGCCGGAAATTTGCGAAGATCTTCTTCCTTGGCCTCAAGGCTAGGGACTTTGAGGCTGGGCTTGTCGGCCACCAGCTTGGTGACAAATTCGGTTTCGCTGGGCAAGTCGTCGCCGGCGACCTGGCTCAGCACATCGCCTTTGAACCAGACGCTGAGGCTGAAGTTTTGAGCGGGCACCCCTTGACGGCGAATGGTGAACACATAATCCCAGCGGTCTTCGTGAAAAACACTAGAGACCAACGGTGTACCCAGAACTTCTTTGACTTGCAAGCGCGACATGCCAGGCTTGAGAAAGTCTTTTTGCTCACGCGACACAAAGTTGCCCTGCACCACCTCTGGAATGTACAAAACCGCATCGGTGGAGACATTCAAACGGGGCACACTGCAAGCGCTGAGCAAGCCCAGAAGCAAGGGCATGGCAAGACCGAAGGTGCAGATAGAGCGCAAGGACATACGAATTTGTTTTTTCATGGATGCGTGGCAGGCCATATGATCGGGTCATTGTAGCGGCAGCATCCGGCTCTGGCGCATCTGCCCAAGCCAAGCCCCCTCACTTTCAATTGCAACTGAAACGACATGGACGAACTTAAAAGTACAGGCCTGAAAGCCACGGTACCCCGCCAGAAGATATTAGAAATCTTTCAAAAGGGCTCTCAGCGTCACATGACCGCCGAAGATGTGTACAAGCATTTGCTGCATGACAATGCCGACATTGGTTTGGCCACGGTGTACCGCGTCTTGACGCAATTTGAGCAAGCAGGTTTGCTCAGCCGCAATCATTTTGAAAGCGGCAAAGCCGTCTACGAGCTCAACGAAGGCCAGCACCATGACCACATGGTCTGCCTCGACTGCGGCAAAGTTGAAGAGTTTTTCGATGCAGAAATTGAACAGCGCCAACACGATGTGGCGCTGGCCAAGGGCTTTGTGATTGCAGATCACGCTTTGAGCTTGTATGCACACTGCACACGCAACCCCTGCCCACACAGAGCCCAGCGTTAAAGGCCGGCCACCGCTGAAAATTAACCCATGGCGGCGCGCTGACGCTCCATGAAGTCTTGGTAGGTGTCAATGCCCCTCATGTGCAAGATGGTATTTCGCACCGCAGCCTCCACCAAAACCGCAATGTTGCGGCCCGCCACCACCTGAATGACCACCTTGCGCACCGGAATGCCCAACACGTCTTGCGTGAGGGGTTCTGCGGGAATCCGTTCGTAATCGCGTTCAAAATTTTCGCGTCGCACCAGGTGAACTATGAGTTTGAGGCGCATTTTTCGACGCACCGCCGTTTCACCAAAAATGGCCCGGATGTCGAGCAAACCAATGCCGCGCACTTCCAACAAGTTTTGCAACAACTCGGGGCAACGCGCTTCAATGGTGGTTTGATTGATGCGGAACAAATCGACCGCGTCATCGGCCACCAAGCCATTGCCGCGAGAAATCAGCTCCAAGCCCAACTCGCTTTTGCCCAAGCCGGACTCACCCGTGATCAAGACACCCAAGCCCAAGATGTCCATGAACACACCATGCATGGTGGTGCGATCGGCAAAATGTTTGGACAAGTAAGCACGTAACACGTCAATCACGAAGGCCGAAGACTCTGGCGTGGCAAACATGGGAATTTGCGCACGCTCGCACACTCGCAACAAGCTTTCGGGTGCGGCTTGACCGTCTGCCAACACCAACACCGGAGGCTCTAGGGTCACAATGCGTGAAACACGGCGCAGACAATCCTCTTCAGAACCTCGCGTCAGGTAGGCAACCTCACGCTCGCCGAGAATTTGCACGCGATACGGGTGGATGTAGTTCAGGTACCCCACCAAGTCGGCACCTGAACGCGCTGCGCGAACCGCTACTTCGTCAAATCGGCGCTCGGAAGCGCCCAAGCCAGCAATCCACTGCCACTTGAGTTTGCCTCGGTGGTCTTCAAAGAGCGCATCTGCGCTGACAGCGGTGGGCTTCATCGCAACCTCGTTTCGTTAGGAACACTCAGGATAACTTAGCGAGCAGGCGACCAACTGGCGATCAAACCGTGCAAGCTGTCTGCGCTGGCACTGCCAACCATCGTGTCACGCAAGGCGCCATTGCTGAGCAATTCTGCAATTTCAGACAAAATTTCCAAGTGCTTTTGGGTGGCGGCCTCTGGCACCAACAAAAAAATCAACAACTTGACGGGTTGCTCATCAGGCGCATCAAACCCAATCGACTGCGCCAATTGAAACACCGCCGCCATGGGCGACTTGAGGCCTTTGATGCGGCCGTGCGGAATGGCCACACCGTGACCCAATCCGGTTGAGCCCAGACGTTCGCGGGCGAACAAACTGTCGGTGACCAAAGCGCGCGACAGCCCGTGCAAGTTCTCAAACAACAGACCCGCCTCCTCAAAAGCACGCTTTTTGCTGGTGGCATCAACGCCAACCAGCACTTGTTCAACGGGGAGGATGGCTGCAAGTCTGTTCATATCGAGGGCGGATTATGCACCCTTGCGCAGGCCCAGACGAAAAAAAACCGCACCGGTTAGGGTGCGGCAGGGTCCTGTCAAAGGAAATGGCCGTCAAATTTCACATCATGCGCTTGGGCGCGCTGTGATGGTGGTCCGTGATACGGTCTTTGTGCTTGATGACTTGTCGGTCCAACTTGTCGACCAACTCGTCGACGGCCGCATACAAATCCTCGTGGGCACTTTCAGCAAACAAGTCATTGCCTTTGACATGAATGTTGCATTCGGCCCTTTGGCGTTTTTCCTTTTCCTTTTGTTTTTCAACAGTGAGCAAGACTTTGACATCGACCACTTGGTCAAAATGTCGCGTGATGCGGTCTAATTTGCCCGTCACATAAGTTCGCAAGGCGGGTGTCACTTCAAGATGATGACCGCTGATCGTGAGATTCATAAATAGCCTCCTGATGCTCTCTTTGTTGAACAACCACCGCCACGCATGTGGTGGTGGGTTGAATCCACTATGCGCCCCGCACATCAGAAAAGCAAGCTTGGGCCAGTAAGCCCTCGAACTTGGTCAGGAGTTCACTTTTTCAGGCCAAAAGCTGATAAATTCCCATCTTGAAGCCAAGACCTATTGCGCCGCTGCACCGTGCAGGCGCAATCTGGACGAGAGCGCAAAGCTCAACACACTGGCACACCCCCCCACCAAAGCCGATACCCAGTAAAGGGTCAATTGGCCATTGCTGTCACGTCCCAAGATGAGGCCCCCCACCAGCGCTGCCAGGCCCATGGCCAGGGACTGCACTGCCGCGTTCAGCGTCATGAAACTGCCGCGTCTTTGGGGGTCTGCAGAAGCGCCGATGAGTGCCATGCCCGGAATCATTCGGCCGCTCATCACCACAAACAACAGCGACGACACCACCAGCACCCCCGCCATGGGCAAGGCCGCCGACAAGGTCATGCCCAGCAAGGGCAAAGGCATCAACAATGCCAAGCGTCGAAAGGCATAGGCTTTGCCCGCACGGTCGGACCAATGGCCAATCCAGCGTGCCGTGAGCAAGGTGCTGACACCGCCAAACAAGTACACATAGGGGATTTCAGAGGACTGAAACCCTGCATTCGCTTGCAAGTACAGGGTGATGTAGGGAATGACGGCAAAGCCTGCAAACACCATGCTGGCCGACATGGCAAATGCGCGCAAGTGGTTGGGGTCTACCAACACGGCTCTCAAATTGGCCACGATTGCGCGCGCTGTGCCGCCATCTGCGTGCGTTTGCACATGCCCCTTCAGGCTAGGCAAGGTTTGGCTGGCGACCACGGCAAACACCGTCACCATGGCCGCAATGGCCAAAAAGGGCGCATGCCAGTTGAACTGCGCAACCAAGAACAAGGCCAGCGGAACACCGGCCACCGTGGCCACAGAAAAAGAGGTCATGACCAAACTCATGGCCCGGCCTCGCCGCTCATAGGGCACCACCTCGGCCACAATGGTTTGCGACAAGGCCATCAGCACACCACCAAAGAAGCCCGAAGCCACCCGCGCCGCCATGAGCCAAGCAAAAGAGGGGGCAAAACTACAAGCCACCGCCGCAAGCCCAAACAAAGAGTACAAGGTCAGCATCATGCGTTTGCGGCCAAACCGGTCGACGTAGGTGGCCGCCAAAAACCCCGACAAGCCTGCCGAGAAGGTATAGGCCGACACCAAGAAGCCAAACTGACTGGCCGAGATGCCAAACAACCCGGTCAGCTGGGGCCCCAGCGGCATCATGATCATGAAGTCCAGCACGCTGGTGAATTGAATGCTGGCCAGGGTCAGCAATAGCCAACGCTCTCGCTGTGGCGTCAAATGTGTCGTCATCTATGGTGTTCCTGTAAGCCTGACTCTATCATTCAGTCATGCATCTGGATGATCTCACTCGGAATGGCCCATCAAGTGGGCCTCACAACTCAGCCCATTTGGGACCCACACGGGGCTTGGTCCTCATGGGGGGAGGCGCCAGAACGGCCTACCAAGCCGGGGCGCTTCAAGCCTTGGCACAGTTGTTGGAAACGCGGCGCGCCCAACCGTCAGCGTCGGCTCGGCCGGCCATCCGCTTTCCCTTTCAAATATTGGTCGGCACCTCTGCGGGCGCGCTCAATGCCACTTACTTGGCCAGCCGCGCCATGGATGGGCTGGACGCACTGAAAGGTTTGGGCGAGTTTTGGCATGGCCTGCACTCGCATTTGGTCTACCACCTGCCCGACACCCCCTTGGCCAAGGTCAGTCGCTGGGCCACCGCATTGGGTGTCTCTTTGTCGGTGCGAAGCCAGGGTGCAGCGCTGAACAGCATGCCCTTGGTCGACACCTTGCATCGCCGCATTGCGCTCAACAGCATTGAGCAAGCCTTGAACAACGGCCACTTGAAAGCCTTGGCCGTCACAGCCTCCAGCTACACCACGGGCGTGCACTGGACCTTTTGCCAAACCAAGGGGCCACTAGCGACTGACGGCTGGAACCGGCCCGGACGTCGGGCGGAAAAGCAAGACATCACCATCGAGCACCTGATGGCATCCAGTGCCATTCCTTTTTTGTTCCCCGCCACGCCTTTGTGGGTCGATGGCAACATGGAATATTTTGGCGATGGCTCCATGCGGCAGAGCTCACCTTTGTCGCCTGCTGTTCATTTGGGTGCGCACAAAATATTGGCCATTGGGGTGGGACAGCCACAACGCGATCACATGGGCTCGGCTGACACAGCCAATGGTGCCAGCCGACAACGCCCCAGTCTTGGCAACATTGCAGGGCACGCCATGGCCAGTGTTTTCAACGACACCCTGATGGCCGACGTGGCGCAAGTGCAACGCGTCAATCAAAGCATCCAGCAACTCAAGCATCTGGCCGCGCAGCACAGCCCCGAAGGGCTTGCGTTTCTGCCGCTGCAGGAGGTTCAGGTGCTGGCCTTGCAACCCAGCGAATCTTTGGATGCGTTGGCGCAAGCCCATGTGCATGAACTGCCCAGACCCGTGCATCGTGTTTTAGAAGGCTTAGGCGCATTGCAAGGTTCGGGCGCAGCACTGTCAAGTTACCTGTTGTTTGAGCCGGGTTTTTTGCGAGCGCTCATGGCCTTGGGTGCCAAAGATGTAACGCAAAGACAGGACGAGCTCTTGGCTTTTTTTGCCGATTAATTGGCCGCAAGGGTTTTCTCGGTCACATTGCAGTGCCATAATCCGACCCATCATTATTTTGGAGTTTGCTCCGTGGAAAGCCACCCTAGTTGGTAGCTTTCGAATGAAATGGTCTTCTTGCTGCACACCGCGTTGCAGCCGCGCCAGTCGTTCGAAAGCTGCTTGCCCCCTTGCCGCCTTATCGAACACTTGGCCCCCCGCTGTTGGGGCTGAAGGAGATCTGCCTTGCTCAACATTTTTACGCTTGCCAACGGCCGTCTCGTCCAGGAAGAGATCGAGTCTCTGGAAGAGCTGTCCAAGTTTCAACCCATTTGGGTGGACTTAGAGTCGCCCACATTGGACGAAAAGCGCTGGATCAAACAATACTATGGCCTGTCCATTCCTGAAGATGCGATGGACGAGGACATTGAGGAATCTGCGCGCTTTTACGAAGAAGACAATGGCGAGTTGCACATTCGCTCTGACTTCTTGATCGCCGACGAAGACGAGCCTCGCACCGTGCGGTGCGCGTTCATTTTGAACCAACACAATGCCGACCTGCGCAGCCGTGGCGTTCTGTTTTCCATTCACGATGAAGACGTGCCGGTGTTTCGCTTGCTGCGTTTGCGCGCGCGCCGTGCGCCGGGCTTGTTGGAAGACGCCAAGGAAGTGCTGCTCAAGTTGTTCGACGCCGACGCTGAGTATTCTGCCGACACGCTGGAAAACATTTACGACAAGTTGGAAATTGCAGGCAAGCTGGTGCTGTCTGGCGACGTGACCGACGCCATGGCCGGCGAAGTGCTGGGTGCGATTGCCCGCCAAGAAGACTTGAACGGTCGCATTCGCCGCAACGTCATGGACACCCGCCGCGCAGTCAGCTTCATGATGCGAAGCAAAATGCTGAACGCCGAACAGTTTGAAGAAGCCCGTCAAATTTTGCGCGACATTGACTCGCTCGATTCACACACCGAGTTCTTGTTTGAAAAAATCAACTTCTTGATGGACGCCACTGTGGGTTTCATCAACATCAACCAAAACAAAATCATCAAGATTTTCTCGGTGGCCAGTGTGGCTTTGCTGCCGCCCACCCTGATTGCCAGTTTGTACGGCATGAACTTTCAGTACATGCCCGAGCTGTCTCAAACCTGGGGCTACCCTTATGCACTGTGCCTGATGGTGGCCAGTGCGGTGGTTCCGATGTGGTATTTCCGCAGGCGTGGTTGGTTGAAATAAAAGCCTGGCCTTGGCCGCAGGCCCAGGCACATCAAGTGCCGGGCCACTGCGTCAAAAACTCAGAGACGATGGCCGCGCTGTAGTGGCTGGCCACGTCTTTCACAAACTGCGAAAAGTCGGCATGCGCATCGTCGTCAGCGCGATCAGACAAGGTGCGCACAACGGCCAAGGGAATGCCATAGGCATGGCAAACCTGCGCCAAAGCGGCACCCTCCATCTCAACCGCCAATGCATCTGACAGTGCGGCTTGCAATCGCCGACTCTCGGATGCACTCGACACAAACTGATCGCCACTGATGATGAGGCCCGCGTGCACTTGTGCTTGCGGCAAGGCGCGTGCAGCACTTGCCAGCAAGATTTGCGTCATGACTTGGTCGGCTTGAAACCGTGCGCGCCCCAACAAAGGAACTTCGTAAGGCGGAAACAAAGGTGATGCATTCATGTCATGCTGCAGCAGTTCTGTGCCAACCACCACATCACCCACCTTCACTTGCGGGGCCAAGCCACCGGCCACACCCGTGAACAAAATTCGGTGAACTTGGAATTTTTCAATCAGTACGGTGGCCGTGATGGCCGCCGCCACTTTGCCAATGCCTGACAACACGGCCACCACCTCGTGTCCGTGCAGTTGGCCTTGCCAGAATTGGCGACCTGCCACCGCGTCACAACGTGCATCGGGCATCATGGCCAACACGGCCGACAATTCTTCCGGCATAGCCCCGATCAGGGCAATGCGCGGCACACCCTCACTTGGGCGCATCGCGCAATTCGCGTCGCAAGATTTTGCCAACCGCTGTTTTGGGCAACTCGGTTTTGAACTCAATCACTTTGGGTTGTTTGTAGCCCGTCATGTTGGCACGGCAGTACTCGCGCACTTTGTCTTCTGTGAGCTCGAGGTCTTTTTTCACAATGACCAGCTTGACGGCTTCGCCAGTTTTTTCATCAGGCACGCCCACAGCGGCACATTCCATCACACCCGGGCACATCGACACTGTTTCTTCAACGTCATTTGGGTAGACATTGAAACCACTGACCAAGATCATGTCTTTTTTACGGTCGACAATTTTGAAAAATCCAAGCGCATCGCGAATGCCAATGTCGCCAGACTTGAAATAGCCATCGAGCGTCATGCACCGCGCAGTTTCATCGGGACGCTGCCAATAACCAGCCATGACCTGGGGACCTTTGATGGCGATTTCTCCGGCCTGCCCCAACTCGGTTACCTCTTGGCCATCGTCGTCCAACAACTTCATATAGGTGCTGGGCAAAGGCACGCCAATGGTGCCCGTGAATTGCGCACTGGTGGTGGGATTGCAGCTGGCAGAGGGGCTGGTCTCGGACAGGCCGTAGCCTTCACAAATGGGACACCCTGTTTTTTCGAGCCACAAGGCGGCCACTGCGCTGGTAACGGCCATGCCCCCGCCCACCGACACTTTGAGGTTGGACCAATTCACTTTGCCAAAATCGGGGTGATGGGCCAAGCCATTGAACAAGGTGTTGACAGCAGGAAAACTGTGGAAGGTGTGCTTGGACAACTCGCTCAGCACTGCAGGCAAATCACGCGGATTGGGAATCAAAATATTTTTACCACCGGTTCGCATGCCCAACATCATGTTCACGGTAAACGCGAAGATGTGATACAGCGGCAAGGCGCAAACCGAGGTGGGTTGCTCATGGGCCGGCACACGCTTCATGACCGGATCGTTCCAGGCTTCCGATTGCAACAAATTGGCAATCACATTGCGATGCAACAGCACCGCACCTTTGGACACACCCGTGGTGCCACCCGTGTATTGCAGCACCGCGATGTCGTCTGCATGGACCACTGGTTTGACAAAGGCGGCTTGCTGACCCCGCGCCAATGCATACTTGAACTTCACGGCACCAGGGATCGCATGGTCGGGCACCATTTTTTTCACATGGCGCACCACAAAATTTACCAAAGCACCTTTGGGCAAACTGAGCATGTCGCCCATGGCGCACATCACAATGTGTTTGACTTGCGTGTTGGCGATGCATTTTTGCAGCGTCAGTGCAAAGTTCTCAATGATCACAATGGCTTTGGCGCCAGAGTCTTTGAGTTGATGCTCGAGTTCGCGCGGTGTGTACAGCGGATTGACATTCACCACCACCAAACCAGCACGCAGAATGGCCGCAACCGCGACAGGGTACTGGGGCACATTGGGCATCATGACGGCCACACGGTCACCTTTTTCCAAGCCAAGCGACTGGAAATAGGCCGCCAATGCTTGGCTTTTGACATCGGTTTCTTGGTAGCCAATGTTGTGGCCCATGAAACTGTAGGCTGTTCGGTCTGCGTATTTGGAGAAACTCTCCTCCATCAAACTGACCAAAGAATCATACTGAGATGCATCAATGTCAGCAGGCACCCCCGCGGGGTAACTGCTGAGCCAAACACGCGTTTGCGTCATCCTGAACTGTCTCCTGTTGTTTGAAAAAGCATGAAAAGCAAGGGCGCCAAAGCAGCGATTATTCGATGGCTTTGACCATGTCTTCGACCACTTTCTTGGCGTCACCAAACACCATCATGGTTTTGTCCATGTAGAACAACTCATTGTCCAAGCCGGCATAACCTGCTGCCATGGACCGCTTGTTGACAATGATGGTTTTGGCTTTGTAAGCTTCCAAAATGGGCATGCCGTAAATGGGGCTGCCTTTGATGTGCGCCGCGGGGTTGACCACGTCGTTGGCGCCCAAGATGATGGCCACATCGGCCTGGCCAAACTCACCATTGATGTCTTCCATCTCAAACACTTGGTCGTAGGGCACTTCGGCTTCGGCCAGCAACACATTCATGTGGCCTGGCATGCGCCCTGCCACTGGGTGAATGGCGTACTTCACGGTAATGCCTTTTTCTGTCAACTTGGCGGCCAACTCTTTCACGGCGTGCTGGGCACGCGCCACGGCCAAGCCATAGCCAGGCACGATGACCACCGTTTCGGCGTTGCCCAATACAAATGCTGCATCGTCAGCGCTGCCACTTTTAACCGGGCGCTGCTCTTGCGCACCACCCGTGACTGCGGTGGCTTCACCCCCAAAGCCACCCAAGATGACATTGAAGAACGAGCGGTTCATGGCCTTGCACATGATGTACGACAAAATGGCGCCGGATGAGCCGACCAAAGAACCTGCAATGATCAACATGCTGTTGTTCAAGCTAAAGCCAATGCCGGCAGCAGCCCAGCCCGAGTAGCTGTTGAGCATGGACACCACCACAGGCATGTCGGCACCGCCAATGGGAATGATGATGAGCACACCCATGACAAAGGCCAAGGCCAGCATGGCAAAGAAAGCCGTCCAACTTTCAGTAAACATGAAGGCCACACCCAAAGCCACAGTGGTCAAGCCCAAAATCAAATTTAACTTGTGCTGACCCGCAAACTGTACCGGCGCACCTTGGAACAAGCGGAATTTGTACTTGCCCGACAGCTTGCCAAAGGCAATGACCGAGCCACTGAAGGTGACAGCACCGATGGCCGCGCCCAAAAACAATTCAAGTAAGTTGCCTTTCGGAACAGGCGGCACTGTACCGTCAGCCGCTTTGGTCACGATGCCAAAAGCATAAGGCTCAACCACTGCCGCAATGGCAATGAACACGGCGGCCAAACCAATCATGCTGTGCATGAAGGCCACCAGCTCGGGCATTTTGGTCATTTCAACTTTTTGCGCCATGTACGCGCCCAAACCACCTCCCACCACCAAGCCGCCCAAGACGTAGGTCATGCCCATGGCTTTGCCGCCGGACAGCTCCACAATCAAGGCGGCGGTGGTGACAGCGGCAATCAGCATGCCGGTCATGCCAAAAATATTGCCACGAATAGAGGTGGTGGGATGCGACAAGCCCTTCAAGGCTTGAATGAAACAAACACTGGCAATCAAGTACAAAAAGGTGACAAGGTTCATGCTCATGCTTTGTCTCCTTCAGGTGCCACAACTTTTTTCTCTTTCTTTTTGAACATCTCCAACATGCGCCGCGTGACCAAGAAGCCACCAAACACATTGACCGCAGCCAGCGCCACAGCCAGCACGCCCATGGTTTTACCCAGCGTGGTTTCTGTGAGGGCCGCGGCCAGCATGGCGCCCACAATGACGATGGCCGAGATGGCATTGGTGACGGCCATCAAGGGCGTGTGCAATGCGGGCGTCACGGTCCACACCACGTGGTATCCCACATAGATGGCCAGTACAAAAATAATCAAATTGAGAAGGGTGGGGGACACTGCTTCCATGAAGATCTCCGGTTTAATTTTTAAATGAGTTTGGAAGGTTTGGGCTTATTTGCGCTTGACGTCGCCGCCTTGCGTCATCAAACAAGCGGCCACAATGTCGTCTTCCATGTCGACTTTGAATTCACCCTCTTTGGTGAGCACCAGTTTCAAAAAGTCGAGCACATTGCGGGCATACAAAGAGGAGGCGTCGGCCGCCACCAATGCGGGCAGGTTGGTTTCGCCCACCAAAGTGACGCCATGCTTCACAACCGTTTTGCCGGCTTCTGTGAGCAAGCAATTGCCGCCTACGCCATCTGCCGCTTTGCCTGCGGCAATGTCCACAATGACCGAGCCTGGTTTCATGCTTTTCACCATGTCGTCGGTGACCAGCACAGGCGCGGCACGCCCGGGAATGAGGGCAGTGGAAATGACCACGTCGGCCATGGCCACGCGTTTGGCCACTTCCGTTTTTTGCCGTTCGAGCCAGCTAGGGGGCATGGGACGGGCATAGCCGCCGACACCTTCGGCTGCCTCTTTCTCTTCGGCCGTTTCGTAGGGGACGTCAATGAATTTGCCGCCCAAGGATTCAACTTGTTCTTTCACGCTGGGCCGCACATCGGACGCCTCAATGACAGCGCCCAAACGTTTGGCGGTGGCAATGGCTTGCAAACCGGCCACCCCCACCCCCAAGATGACCACACGCGCCGCTTTGACGGTTCCTGCCGCCGTCATCAGCATGGGGAAAAACCGTTGGTACTTGTCGGCGGCCACCATGACCGCTTTGTAGCCAGCAATGTTGGCTTGCGACGACAAGACGTCCATGCTTTGCGCACGGGTGGTGCGAGGCGCCGCCTCTAGTGCAAAGCTGGTGAGCCCCGCGCCAGCCATGCGCGACAGGCCTTCAGCATCAAATGGATTGAGCATGCCCACCAAGGCTGCGCCAGACTTCATGTGTTGAAGCTCTTCGGCTGTGGGGGCCACAACCTTCAGCACCATGTCGCAGCCCAAAGCGCCTGCCGCATCGGTGATGTCTGCGCCAGCCGCCTGATAGGCCGCGTCGGTGACACTGGCCGCCACACCGGCGCCAGCCTGAATGTGCAAGGAATGTCCCTGAGCCTTGAGTTTCTTGGCTGTTTCGGGGGTGATGGCGACACGAGTTTCGCCAGGTCGGGTTTCGGCAGGAACGCCAATGCGCATAAATGTCTCCTGAAAACGGGAAAGCCTTACTTGGTGGGGTATTGTGCGTGATAAACAGGCCCGCTGAACTTGGATACAACCCTAACCAAGGCAATGCCCGGCCGGACGGGGCAAGGGCTTCAAGGCGTGGTACTGACCTTGACACCAGCCGCCACCTGGTCCAACCTGGCTTGCTCGGCCAAGACTTTGGTCACGTAGTCGGTTTCGCCTTGGATGTTGTCACCGCCCAAATAAAAGCGCAGGCCATCCTCCACAGAACCGTTCTTCAAGCGAATGTACTCGTGCAAAACAGCCACCCCGACCCGCATATTGGTCAAGGGGTCAAAGGCGGCCAGCTTGCCACCGTATTTTTGGTATTTTTGGACATGAATGTCTGTCATGACTTGCATCAGTCCTTGAGCCCCCGCTTGGCTTTGGACATAGGGATGGAAACTCGACTCAATGGCCATCACCGCCAAAATCAAATGCGGTTTGAGACGCGAGGTTTCAGACAAGGCGTAAGCTTCTGCCACCAACGCCGCAATTGGCTCGGGCGCCACCCGGTACTTCTTGGCCAGCCAAGCGGCCACCGCTGCTTGCTTGCTGGGGATGTCTTTTAAATCGGTGGCGGTGGCGCGATCGGCCGTATTTTGTGGCTCCCACCACAAACTCAGCTGGCGTTCCCGCAAGAAATCATAGACCGAGGTCTCGGCCTCGCTCAGCAAATCGGGGCGAAAAGCAGCCACGCCCAAACCCAGCACCAAGGCCAGGCCCAACATGGCCAAGCCACTGTGTGTCATGGTCAAAACGCCTTTCCCCACATCTTGTACAAAGGTACTGATGGCGACTCGCAGTTTTTGCAGGGAGGTCGTGCTGGATGGCAAACTCATGATTGAGCCAAGTATAGATATTTAATCCGCCACGGGTTGATCAAGAGATAATTGCACCCATGAAGCATCACCGTATCGTTGTGGGTTTGTCTGGCGGGGTCGACTCGGCCGTCACAGCCCATTTGTTGAAAAAGCAAGGCCACGAAGTGGTTGGCATTTTCATGAAAAACTGGGAAGACGATGACGACAGCGAATTTTGCTCGTCCAACATTGACTTTGTCGACGCCGCGGCCGTGGCCGATGTCGTGGGCATCGACATTGAGCACGTCAACTTTGCCGCCGATTACAAAGACCGCGTGTTTGCGGAGTTTTTGCGCGAGTACCAAGCAGGCCGCACCCCCAACCCCGACATTCTGTGCAATGCCGAGATCAAGTTCAAATCTTTCTTAGACCATGCCATGCAAGTGGGGGCCGAGAAAATTGCCACAGGTCATTACGCTCGCGTCCGATTGAACCCAGTCACCGGCTTGCACGAATTGCTCAAAGGCCTGGACAACAGCAAAGACCAAAGCTACTTTTTGCACCGCCTGAACCAAGCGCAGCTGTCTAAAACTTTGTTTCCTGTGGGCGAGTTGCTCAAGACACAAGTGCGACAAATTGCAGAAGAGATTGGCTTGCCCAATGCCAAGAAAAAAGACTCAACGGGCATTTGCTTTATTGGCGAGCGGCCCTTTCGCGACTTTCTCAATCGCTACATTTCCAAAGAACCAGGCCCCATCAAAGACCCCAGCGGCCGAACCATTGGCAAGCACGTGGGCTTGAGCTTTTACACATTGGGCCAGCGCCAAGGCTTGGGCATTGGCGGCATCAAAGAAAAGGGTGCCCAGCGCGGTGGGGGTGAGCACACACCTTGGTTTGTGGCACGCAAAGACATGGCCAAAAACATTTTGTGGGTGGTACAAGGGCATGATCACCCATGGCTTTTGTCGCCAGAGCTGCAAGCTGGCAACGCCAGTTGGTGCGCTGGCACCACGCCCACAGCGGGCCGCTATGCGGCCAAAACACGCTATCGCCAAGCCGATGCCAGCTGCAGCTTTGCATCGTCTCTGGACAACCAGTTTTCACTGAATTTTGACCAGCACCAATGGGCTGTCACACCGGGCCAGAGTGCCGTGCTGTACGACGGCGAAGTGTGTTTGGGCGGTGGCGTGATCAACGCAGCCACCACCCTTGCCTAAACTCAATCGCTGCCCAATGCCAACTTGCTAGGTTGTCTTTTTTCAACCGCAAACCGAAGCAGCGATGCCGTTCTGAAAATGCCGTGGGCGAACTTGCCATAAGGCAAAGTTAAAAACAGCGCCATGACCAAGCCCAAATGCAGGGCCAACAAAGATGGCATGGCCGCGCTGCCTCGGGCCAACATCAAAGCCAAACCTGTGACACTGATCAAAAACAAAAGTGCAATGAAGCCGCGGTCCATGGGGCGCTGCTGCACATCGCCGTGCTGCGGATCGCGCGCCAAGTTCAAGCGCCACAAACCCAACGTGCCAATGGCCAAAGAGACACCCCCCACCGTGCCCAAAATTTTGGGCAAACTGGTGAAGCCGTAAGGCGCGGACCAACCAAAGGCATAGTGGTACACAGTGGCCACGCTGGTGGCAGCAAAGCACAGCATGAAGCCATAAAACGTCAGGTGATGGGTCCGCTTGCGCGCCAAGGTGAAGGCATCGTCTTCGTTGTTACAGCCATCGCCATGACCACCGCCAAGGTACTTCAAGCGCAAGGCATCATGCGTCGCTTCAGCGGCAGCTGGCGTGGTCAACGCTGCACCGCTGGTGGCAGGCGTGACATCTCGCCAAAACTTCCGAACACCCATGCCCAATGCCAGCACCGCCCACAAAAACACCGGTGCAAACATGCTCACCATGAAGTTGTGCGGGAAGATGGCGTAGAAACCTTGCTGCGCATTCAGCGCAGCGCCACCCCACAAGGTGCCGTTGCTTTGCAGCGCCAGCAACATGAACAAGGTGATGCTGGCCGCCAAGGCCAGAGAAAGGGTTAAACCATTGCGTTGATACAGAGCGCCCATGGCGCTTGGCCAGGCGTAATCGGCATAGGTTTGCCCCCGCACGGTGGCCATGGCCTTGGGTACATTGATGGCAAATTCATGGGGCGGTGCATACTGACAGGCATGCAAACACGCACCACAGTTGTGGCACAAATTGGCCAAGTAATGAATGTCGGCTTTGCCAAATTCCAGGCGCCGCGTCATGGCCGGGAAGACTGCGCAGAAACCTTCGCAATAACGACAGCCATTGCAAATTTGAAGCTGCCGTGCAACCTCTTTTTCTGAGCCCGTTAAAACGATGTCACCACGCGCCAAGGCCGTGGCTTCTTGTGTGAGTTGTTGAAGTGTTTGCATGGTTGTTCGATTCAAGCAGACACAGGTGTGTCGAGGTCGGCCCTGCCCTGCATCACTTGTTGCGCCAAGGTCGGCACTGAAACAGGCGTGCCCAATGCCGCACGCGCAGCCTGCTCGCCAGAGATGCGGCCAAATGCCGTGCCAATGGTCATGCCCACGCCCGCGGTATAGCCCTTGCCCAACACATTGCCTGCCATCATTTCGCCTGACACAAACAAATTGGGACTGGCTTGGTTGTTAAAACGCACCGCCGTGGTCTCGTCTGTTTTCAAGCCCAAGTAAGTGAAAGTCACACCCGGTTTGACTGGGTAAGCATAGAAAGGCGCCGTGTCGAGTGGCAAGGCCCAATGTGTTTTGGCCGGTGTCACCCCTTCGGTGTGGCAATCGTCCAGCACGGTGTGGTCAAAATGACCAGGCACACACGCTTGGTTGTAAGCATTCAAGGTGGCCATGAAGGTGTCGACGTTCAGCCCAAGCTTTTGCGCCAACTCAGGCAGGGTTTGGGCCACAGTGCCTTCAAACACGGGGGGCATGAAGCGGCCTACCGCTTTCGCATCGGTGATGGAGAAGCCGACTTGTCCGGGCTGCTGCGCCACCAAACGGCCCCAAATGGCATAACGCTTGGGCCAGAAATCTTCGCCTTCGTCGTAAAAACGTTCGGCATTTTTGTTCACCACCACCCCCAAGGAAACACAATCAATGCGCGTGCAAATGCCGCCGTCGTACAGCGGTGCACGTGCATCAATGGCCACCATGTGGGCTTGGGTAGGATCGCCAATTTGATCAGCGCCGCGTTCGAGCAAATGTTTCAGCAGCACGCCTTGATTGAACTTGGTGCCCCGAATGAGGAAGTTGTCGGCAGGGAACTCACCCTGTGCGTTTTGGCCCCAAGCTTCTTTCAGCCAAGGAATGTTGGACTCAAAACCACCTGCCGCCATGACACAGGCTTTGGCGCTGATACGCTCGGTGCGCAAGACTTCACCGCTTGCAGACTTGTGCTTCACCAGGGCCGCTTTGAAAACACCGTTTTCAAGCTCTAGTTCGTTCACTTCGGCGTTGTAACGAATTTGCACACCCAGCTTTTCGGCGCTGCGGTAATAGGCGTTGATGAGCGCTTTGCCGCCGCCCATGAAAAAAGCATTGGTGCGTGCCGTGTGCAAGGCGCCAGACAAAGACGGCTGGAAGCGCACACCGTGCTTGACCATCCAAGGCCGGCAATGATGTGAGTGACGAATGGCCAGACGCGCCAAATGCTCGTCGGTCAAGCCGCCTGTAACTTTCAGCAGGTCTTGCCAAAACTCTTCTTCGGGATAAGCCTCGACCAGCACATCTTGCGGCGCATCGTGCATGCAGCGCAAATTGCGCGTGTGCATGGAGTTGCCGCCGCGCCATTCGCGAGGCGCAGACTCCAGCACCATGACACTGGCACCTGCTTCTCGGGCCATCAAGGCCGCGCTCAAGGCGGCGTTGCCGCCGCCAATGACCAATACATCCAGGCTCATCCCACCACTCCGGTCTTTAGAACTGATAGCGACGCAAGCCGCCGTCGACAGGAATCACGGCACCCGTGATGTAACTGGCCAAGGGCGATGACAAGAACGTGACCAGGTTGGCCATGTCTTCGGGCTCACCATAACGGCCCATTGGAATTTCGTTTTCACACTGCCACTGACGGTATTCGGGGGTGTAATTGCGGAAAATTTGTTCCGAATGGATGCGGCCAGGTGGAATGCAATTGACGGTGATGCCGTGCGGCCCCACCATCCGCGACAAACCTTTGGCCCAGCTGTGGATGCCAGCCTTGGCGCAAAACGCACCGTTCACATGATCGGGTTCGCTCTTGCCGGTGATGTTGATGATGCGGCCCCATTTGCGCGCAATCATTTGATCGACCAAGGCATCGGCCACTTGGCGCGGACGATGAAAGTTCAGGGTGATGGCCTCTTGCCAGGCATCTTCACTCACATGCAAGTCTTTGAAACTGCGTGAGCCGCCGGCATTGTTCACCAAAATGTCCACATGGCCCAAACCTTGAATGGCGGCCGCCGTGAGTTTGGCAGCAGCATCTTCTGGGTACAGGTCGGATTCAATGATGACCGGGCGGTGGCCGCCGGCGGCCACAATTTCGTCGGCCACTTCTTGCAACTTGTCAGCGCGGCGCGCGGAAATTGCCAACTTCACGCCTTCGGCGGCCAATGCCTTGGCAATGCCGCGGCCAATGCCCACGCTGGCGCCGGTGACCAGTGCTGTTCTGTCTTTAAGTTGCAAATCCATGATGTGCCTTTCCATTGAATGTCATGTTGATGTTTGACACTGTACCGTTGCGACGGCGGCTTGGATCGGCGCCGGATGAATCGGGGTATCAAAAAAAATGATACCCCCCTTTGAAAAGGGCCCCGCGGCTTAGGTTTTGACGCGCGCGCCGGTCCAAATTCCTTGCGACACCAACTGCTGGGCACAGTCGCGCAGAACCACACGCGCCGCCAATGCAACGGGCGACAGCTCATCTTCGGACAAACTGCACAGGACATTGACGCGCTGCACGTTGGCGTCTGAAATGCGGGCCATGTGAAATCGCTCTTGGGCGTCTGGGAACCTGGCCACGGCCGCCCACGGTTGCAAAGTGGCACCCAGTCCAGCATCGACGGCTTCCATCAACAAGGCCAAAGAGTCAATCTCCAACACCACATCGGGCACCACCTTGGCCCGCACAAAAGCGGCGTCTAGCGTGCTGCGCAAGCCATGCGGGCCCGTTGGCAGTATCAATGGCTCTTGTTTCAATTGACTGAGTTTGATGGTGCTGGCCATCTTGGCGCGCGTGTTTTTTTTGGCGCTGATGAAAAACAAGTCTTCTTCCAACAGGGGCATCACATGCCAGCGCCTGGCTGTTTGAAGGTGCGCACTGGGCAGCAAATGCGAATCAAACAACACCGCCAGGTCTAACTGACGCGCATTCAGCATGCCCGTGAGGTGGCCTGACAAGCTTTCGACCAAATGCAAGCGCACATCTGGGTACCGATCTTTGAGGGCGCGCATCAAAGGCATGCCAAGGACGGCTGCCGTGGTGGGCGGCATGCCGACACTGACGGTGCCTGACAAACGCGATTCTTGGGCAGCGCGCACCGCCTGGGCGGCATGCCTCAGTGTGAGCTGCGCCTCACGAAAAAATGCCACGCCTGCTTCGGTTGGCACCACGCCTTGCGGCGAGCGCTGAAGAAGCCGTGTCGACAACTCGCTTTCAAGCTTGGTGATTTGCTGGCTTAAGGCCGACTGAACCAAGTTCATGTCGAGGGCGGCACGGCTGATGCTGCCCAATTCCACCACCCGAACAAACGCACGCAACTGTCGAAGCTCCATGGTTCGTCTTAGCGCCGCAACGCCGTCAAAAAATAAACTGACATCATGGCAACATTGTGCCAGTGATGCGCTGGTTGCGGCGATTCAGCGCAGCGGCTTAGTTCTGGGGGCTGCAGCAGGCGGCGTCAGGCACACCCATCTTGCGCAAGATCCAGCCCATGGGGCAGACATTGGTCAAGCCAAATTGAAACAAATTGGCGCCGACAAAAGCCGTGAATGCCAAAGCCCATGGGCTGACAAACAACGGGCTGCCTTCCACGCCCAATGCCAATGAGATCAAGATAAACAAACCGGCAATGACACGGATGTAACGTTCAACAGTCATACAGACTCCTTAGGTTGGAACAATGAAAAATAGAGCACCGGGATGACCACCAGTGTGAGCAGGGTGGACACCAAAATACCAAAAATAAGTGACACGGCCAAACCGTTGAAAATAGGGTCGTCCAAAATGAAGAACGCACCAATCATGGCGGCCAAACCAGTGAGCACAATGGGTTGCGCGCGCACTGCAGCCGATTGAATGACCGCCTCTTTGAAGGCCATGCCTTGGGCCACTTGCAGCTCAATGAAGTCCACCAACAAAATGGAATTGCGCACAATGATGCCGGCCAAGGCAATCATGCCAATCATGCTGGTGGCGGTAAATTGCGCATTCAGCAAAGCGTGCCCTGGCATCACGCCAATCATGGTGAGCGGAATAGGTGCCATGATGACCAAGGGCGTGAGGTAGCTTTTAAACTGCGCCACCACCAACAGGTAAATCAAAATCAGACCCACCGCATAGGCGGCACCCATGTCACGGAATGTTTCGTAGGTGATTTGCGATTCACCATCCCATTTGATGGCGTATTGGCGGTAAGTGTCTTCCGGTTGGCGGATCCAATATTCACCAACCTCGCCCACTTCAGCCTGCGTCCCGGCAGCCTGCTGAATGTTGGGGCGAATGCCAAACAAACCGTACAAAGGCGAGTCTTGTGCGCCGGCCATGTCGCCCATCACATAGCTGACAGGGACCAAATCTTTGGTGAACAAGGGCTTTTGAATGATGCCCGATTTAACTTCCACCAGCTCAGACAAGGGCACCAACTGACCATTTGCCGCGCGCAGGGGCATGGCCAACAAATGTTTCAAGCCTACCTGAGAGGACAGGGGCAACTGCAAACGCACGGGCACCGGCGCTTTGCTGCTGCCGTCGTGCAAATAGGTGGCATCGGTGCCTTGCAATGCAGCCTGAACAGTTTGTGCAATGGCAGCGACTGAGATGCCCAGGCTTTCGGCCCGCTGTCTGCGCACTTGGAGCCATTGCAAAGGCGCGTCCGCTTTCAAGGACGAGTCGACGCCCACAATGCCAGGCGATTTTTCAAACGCGGCAGTCACCTTGGCGGCCAAAGCTTGGCGACCCGCTTCGTCGGGGCCGTAAATTTCTGCCACCAATGGGCTGAGCACCGGCGGGCCTGGTGGCACTTCCACCACCTTGATGTTGGCACCGTGTGAACTGGCAATCTTTTCAAGTTCAGGGCGCAAGCGTTGCGCAATGGCGTGACTCTTTTCTGAACGCTCGTGTTTGTCAACCAAATTGACCTGCAAATCACCTTGTTCTGCATCGGCACGCAAATAGTACTGACGCACCAAGCCGTTGAAGGTGATGGGGCTGGCGGTGCCGGCATACGATTGCACGTTCAGCACTTCTTTTTGCTTGGACAAATGAAGGCCCATGTCCTGCAAAGCGGCGGCAGTATTTTCGAGCGGCGTGCCCGCTGGCATTTCAAGTACCACTTGAAACTCACTCTTGTTGTCAAAGGGCAGCATTTTGAGAATGACCCACTGCACACCCGCCAAGCCCACAGACAAGGCCATGGCCAACACAATGCCGCCCAACAATTGCCAGCGCTTGCGGCTGCTGTTTAAGAAGGGGCGGAGCACGCGGCCAAAGAAAGCCGGCAAGCGCGTTGCCAAACCGGTGGCGCCATGACCGTCAGCTGCGGTGTGTTCGCCATGCTTGGCGTTCATCCATTTCAGCGCCAACCAAGGGGTGACCGTGAAGGCAATTAGCAAGGACAACGCCATGCCCAAACTGGCATTGATCGGGATGGGACTCATGTAGGGTCCCATCAGGCCCGACACAAAGGCCATGGGCAACAAGGCGGCAATGACCGTCAGGGTGGCCAAGATGGTCGGGCCGCCCACTTCATCCACAGCGGCAGGAATGATGTCCTTTAACGATTTGCCAGGGAAAAGTTGCTGGTGCCGGTGGATGTTTTCCACCACCACAATTGCGTCGTCAACCAAAATGCCGATGGAGAAAATCAGGGCAAACAAACTGACGCGGTTGAGGGTGAAGCCCCACGCCCAACTGGCAAACAAAGTGGCCGTCAGGGTGAGGATCACCGCGCCACCCACAATCACAGCTTCACGCTTGCCCAAGGCCAAGCCCACCAGCAAAATGACCGAGGCGGTGGCGAACGCCAACTTCTGAATCAGCTTGTTGGCCTTTTCTGCGGCTGTTTCACCATAGTCACGGGTAATGGTGGCCTCGACGCCTTCAGGCAACAAGGTGTTGCGCAATACCGCCAAACGCGCACGCACGGCACGGGCCACATCGACCGCGTTCTCACCCGGCTTTTTGGTCACGGTCATGGTGACCGCTGGATACGTTTGACCACTCAGCTCGGCATCGGAACTGCCCGGTATGTAGCTGACGTACTGCTGCGCCTGCTGCGCACCTTCTTCTATGTTGGCAACTTCCTTGAGGTAAATGGGCTTGCCGCCATGCACACCCACCACCACCTCGGCCACGTCTTTGGCCGACTCGAAAAAATAGCCAGTTTCAATGCTGATGCGCTGACCGGAAGGGCTGCCGGGGTCCATCACATAGCCCGAGGGTGCGCCGGCATTGGCACCCGCCAGTGCTGCCCGCAAACTCAAGAGGTCAAGCCCGCGTTCGCGCATGCGTGTGGGGTTGAGGTGGACCTGAATGGCACGACCTGGGGCGCCAATGGTTTGAACTTCGCGCGTGCCCCTGACTTGCTTCAAATCCATTTCAAGACTGCGTGCGACCCGCTCAAGTTCTACGCCCGAGGTGGCATCTTTGCCCCACAAAGTGACCGCCAAGACCGGCACATCGTCAATGCCTTTGGGCTTGACGATGGGCGTCATGGTGCCCAGATCTCGCGGCAACCAATTTTGATTGGCATTGAGCACATCGTACAAACGCACCAAAGCTTCGGTGCGCGGCACGCCCACTTTGAACTGCACCGTGAGCACCGCCATGCCAGGACGCGACACGGAATACGTGTGCTCAATGCCTGCAATTTGACCCAAAACTTGCTCGGCAGGGCGTGCGACTTTGTTTTGTACATCGACGCTGCTGGCACCCGGAAACGGGATGAGCACGTTGGCCATCGTGACATTGATTTGCGGCTCTTCTTCGCGCGGTGTCACCAACACTGCAAACAAGCCCATCAGCAAAGCCACCAGGGCGAGCAATGGCGTGAGGGCGTTGCTTTGAAACTTGGCTGCCAGCTGGCCGGCAAACCCAAAATTGCTTTTATCGGGCTGCATGTGCGCCTTTCATGCCGGCTTGGACGGCGTCTACCGCAATCAGGTCACCGTCTTTCAGGCCGGCCCATACCTCTACGCCTGCACTGCCATGGTCTGCGCCCAAGCGGACCAATTTCATGGCAAAGCCTTTGTCTTGCGCCACATACACCGCGGTGATTTCACCTCTTCGCAAAATGGCCGTTGCCGGCACCAAGCCTTTGGCCTGGGATGCGCCTGCAATGCGCACACGCACTTGCTGGCCAGGCGCGGCAATGGACGCCGAGCCCGTGCGCGGCAAGTCCAACTTGATGCCAATGGTTTGGCTGATGCCATCGGCATTGGGCATGATTTGCATTGACACGGGCTTGATGGCCTCCATGCCCATTTGAATTTGAATGTCTTGCAATTTGGGCAAGGCATTTTTGTCTGAGGCGGGCCATTGCATTACCACTCTCAAGGGTTGCGGCGCATACACCGTCAGCAAAGGCTTGCCTGGCATTGCCAAGTCGCCGGCCTGCGCCGAGGTTTCCAACACCCAAGCGTCGTAGGGGGCCGTGACCTTCGCAAAAGATTGCGTGACTTTGGCTTGCGCTGTGGCGGCACCCGCGCTGTCTCGCCCCGCTTGGGCTGCTTTGTACTGGGCCTCTGCCAAGTCCAGTGCAGCAGCGCTCACAAAGCCCTGCGTTTTCAAGTCTTGGGTGCGCTTCAGCGCAATTTGCAATTGCCGCAGTTCTGCATCGCTTTGCTGCAACTGCGCCTGACTTCTGAGCACGCCGGTTTGGGCTTCTCTGTCATCCACGGTGGCCACCACCTGCCCGGCTTTGACGCGGTCGCCCGCCTTGACATTCAAACTGATGACACGGCCTGCAATTTGGGACGACAAGGTGCTTTGCATCACGGCTTCCACCACACCGTCGATGTCGGTGAAGTTGGCGACAGATTTTTGACCTGCCGCAATCACTTTCACCTGGGGACCTGCGGCTTTGCTTTGCGCATGAACCCAGGAAGGGCCCCATGACAAGCCAACGGCCAGCACGGCACTCAGCAAACTGATGGAAGAAGGAATTTCAAAGCTCTTTTTCATGTCGTCTCCAACGAAAATGGCATCTTAACATATACCCCATGGGGTATGCAATCAAACCTGAAAAAGCCTGTTGCGGGAACAGGCTTGGGGCTTTTTAAATCTGCGAAAGCTGCTTAAAACGGAATGTCGTCGTCCATGTCGTCAAACCCACTGGCGGGTCGGGCGGCGGGCGCTGGACGGCTGGCAGGTGCCGCGCTGGCAGCCGGACGGGGTGCCGGTGCCGGACGACGTGCGGGTGCGCCGCCGTCTTCGTCGCCACCGCTGGGGCCGCCCATGCCTTCACGGCCGCCGAGCAATTGCATTTCGGTGGCAATGATGTCGACGGTGTTTTTCTCGACGCCGGCTTGGTCGGTGTATTTGCCGTACTTCAGGCGACCTTCGACGTAAATAGGGCGGCCTTTTTTGACGTACTCGCCGGCAATTTCGGCCAAACGGTCATAAAAAGTGACGCGGTGCCACTGGGTGTCTTCGACGGTTTCGCCAGAGGTGCGGTCTTTGCGGCGACTGGTGGTGGCAATGCTGACATTGGCCACAGCCTGGCCAGAAGGCAGGTAGCGAATTTCGGGGTCACGGCCACAATTGCCGATCAGAATTACTTTGTTAACTGAAGCCATCTTATTTCCTTGAAAACTCTTGGGGTGTACAGGTGCAATTATGCTTGTTAGCGGGCCGGGGCTTCAATGGGCTGCATGAACCATGCAACCAAAAGCCAGACCAAGGTGGCAGCGCCACAAATGCCAAACAAGAGGCTGGGCCCACCTGATTTCATCAGGGCCCCACCTGCGGCACCGCCAGCAAAAAAGCCCAAGGACTGCAAGGTGTTGTAAAAGCCCATGGCGGTGCCGCGGGCATGCGCAGGCGCAGCACGGGACGCAATGCTGGGTTGGCAGGCTTCCAAAATATTGGAGCCACAAAAAAAGACAAACAACGCAAATGCCAAGACCCCAACGCCTGGCTGCAGCGGGGCCAACCAAGCCAACCCCAACAGCACCAGTGCGATCAGGCTGACGGCGGTTAAATAAACCGCTCTGAGGTAGCCCTTGCGCTCCATGGGAAAGAGCGTTTTACCCATGACCAAAAATGACAAAAACACCGCTGGCAAATAAACCCACCAATGGTGATCTTTACTCAAACCAGCGTCCACCATGAGTTGGGGGATGGCCACCCACATGGCCAACATGACCGCATGCAACACAAACACGCCCAAGTTATTTCTCAGCGAAGGGACATGCGTCAGCACTTCCATCAGGCTGCCCTTGGGCGAGGCTCTGTGTTCGGTGGGTTCCGCAGGCACCCACCAAATGATCACCGCGACGCCAATCAGGGCCAAAATCCCGGTCAAAACAAACAAGCCTGATAAACCGATCCAGGCGGTCAATGCAGGTGCCAGCACCAGTGACAGGGCGAACATGAGGCCAATGCTGGCACCCACCAAGGCCATGGCTTTGGTGCGCACCACCTCGCGGGTTTGGTCGGCCAACAAAGCCGTGACCACGGCCGAGACCGCGCCCGCGCCCTGCAAGGAGCGCCCTAGCAGCAAGCCCATCAAGGAGTCGGCGGCAGCGGCAAAAAAACTGCCACCTGCAAAAATCAGCATGCCAAACACAATGACCCGTTTGCGACCCAGTCGGTCGGATACCGCGCCGTAAACCAGTTGCAAGGCGCCCTGAGTCAGTCCATAAATGCCCATGGCCAAGCCGACCAAAGCGGCATCGTCGCCGCCCGGGTATTGCGAGGCCTCCAAGGCAAAAACAGGCAGCACCAAAAACAAACCCAGCATGCGCAGGGCATAGATAGAGGCCAAAGAGGCACTGGCGCGCCTCTCTTGCGATGTCATCAGGCTGGCATGGGACTCGCCCTCAGCTTGCATGAGCGCATCCGTTGTTCGGGGTTCTAAAGGTGTGTTTGGGGAGTTCATAAATGTTTGGTCAGGGCTTGAATTGTCCCTGATTGGCGCAAGTTCTTTGGCTCAAATGCGCAGCTTGCTAAGATCTTTGGCGATATTGATGTGTTACCCCACCCAGTTTGTGGTTTTTAATTTAACATTCGTTCGTTTTAATTCCAACCAACCCTCTCGGAGATTCTATGAAACAAACAAACCGCCGCGTTTTCATGATGCAAGTGGCACTGGGCGGTACAGCCTTGGCCGCAACCCAAGCCATGGCCCAAGCCATGGTGAACGAAAAAGACCCACAAGCGGTAGCGCTGGCGTATGCAGCCGACGCTTCCAAAGTGAAAAACCCCAAGTATGCTGCCGGTCAAAAATGCAGCAACTGCGCCTTGTACCAAGCCAAGCCAACAGACGCAGCCGGTGGCTGCCCCCTGTTTGCTGGCAAAAAAGTGGCCGGCGCCGGTTGGTGCAACGCTTACGCCAAGAAGGCCTAAGCACTGGGCCCTCTTGGCCCCCAAGCCACCTTTGCCAAGGTGGCTCTTCAAAGCCAGCGCAAGCTGGCTTTTTTCATGTCCAGGGCGCTTTGTTGTGACAGACCCTGGCCCGCATGAGACAGGACTGCCTGAACTGGCGATAATCGAGGGTTTTGTCTGGCACCTCGATTTTGAACGCTCCCAACGCCCCCGCTAGTTTGACCGCTTTGGCCGCTTTGGCCAATGCCAAAGAAAAAGTTCGTCTTTTAGAAGCCGAGTTGGCGGCAGCACGGCAAGAAGCAGCGCAGTCGGCCAGTGAAAATGGGCTGAGTGAATTGGTTGCTAGCGAAGGGGCCTACTTGGCCAGCGCCCTGCGTCAAACGCACATCAGCGTGCGCGGCGCTCGCACCCACAACCTCAAAAACATCGACCTCGACATTCCGCGCAACCAACTGGTGGTCATCACCGGCCTGAGCGGCTCCGGCAAATCCAGTTTGGCCTTTGACACCTTGTATGCCGAAGGTCAGCGCCGTTATGTTGAAAGCTTGTCGGCCTACGCGCGCCAGTTTTTGCAACTGATGGACAAACCCGATGTGGACTTGATCGAGGGCCTGTCGCCCGCCATCTCCATTGAGCAAAAAGCCTCCAGCCACAACCCGCGCTCTACGGTGGGCACCGTGACCGAGATTCACGACTACCTGCGCTTGTTGTTTGCCCGCGCCGGCACCCCCTACTGCCCTGACCACAACTTGGCGTTGCAAGCGCAAACCGTGAGTCAAATGGTCGATGCTGTTTTAGAGCTTCCCGAAGACACACGCCTCATGATCGTGGCGCCCATTGCGCGCGAACGCAAAGGCGAGTTTGAAAAAGTCTTTGAGCAAATGCAAGCGCTGGGTTATGTGCGCTTTCGCATCAACGGCGAAACCTTCGAAGTGGAAAACTTGCCCACCTTGAAGAAAACTGAAAAGCACGACATCGATGTGGTGGTGGACCGCCTCAAAATTCGCCACGAAGCCGAAGCGCCCGCCCGCGATGCCCTGCGCCAGCGCATTGCCGAAAGTTTTGAAGCCGCTTTGCGTTTGGCCGAGCAACGTGCGGTGGCGGTTGAAATGGACACGGGCAAAGAGCACATGTTCAACGCCAAGTTTGCGTGCCCAGTTTGTCATTACTCAATTGCTGAACTTGAGCCGCGCTTGTTCTCGTTCAACTCGCCCATGGGCGCTTGCACCACCTGCGATGGCTTGGGCACGACTGAAGTGTTTGACATCGACCGTGTGGTGGCCTTTCCTTCTTTGAGCTTGGCCAGTGGCGCCATCAAAGGCTGGGACCGTCGCAATGGCTTTTATTTCAGCATGCTGGAAAGTTTGGCCAAGCATTACGCATTCGATGTGGAAGCCGCATTCGAGTCTTTGCCCGACACCGTGCGTCACGTCATTCTCTGGGGCTCTGGCGAAGAAGACATCAAGTTCAGTTACATCGTGGAGTCGGGTGCATCGCAAGGCAAACGCGTGAGCAAGAAGCACCCGTTCGAAGGCATCATTCCCAACCTCACACGTCGCTTCAAAGAAACTGATTCGAGTGTGGTCCGTGAAGACTTGGCGCGCATGCGCAGTCACCATGCCTGCTCTGATTGCAAGGGCACCCGTTTGCGCCGCGAAGCACGTCATGTGCGTGTGGGCGAGGGCAGTCAAGCGCGCGCCATTTACGAAGTGAATCATGTCACTTTGGGTGAGGCCCAAACGTATTTCCAAAGCTTGCAATTGCGCGGTGCCAAAGCCGAAATTGCCGACAAAGTGGTGCGCGAAATTGGCTCGCGTTTGAAGTTCTTGAACGACGTGGGTTTGAATTATTTGAGCTTGGACCGCAGCGCCGACACCTTGTCGGGCGGCGAAGCCCAACGCATTCGTTTGGCCAGCCAGATCGGCTCGGGCCTCACGGGCGTGATGTATGTGCTGGACGAGCCCAGCATTGGCTTGCACCAGCGCGACAACGACCGCCTGATTGGCACCTTGCAGCACCTGCGCGACATTGGCAACAGCGTGCTGGTGGTCGAGCACGACGAAGACATGATTCGCTTTGCCGACCATGTGATCGACATGGGTCCAGGTGCCGGTGTGCACGGCGGCCGCGTGATGGCGCAAGGCACCTGCGATGAAATTTTGTTGGCACCCGATTCTCTGACAGGCCAATATTTGTCGGGCCGCAAAGCCATTGAAGTGCCTGCCAAGCGCAACGCGCCTGGCAAAGACTTCATTGAAATTTTGGGCGCCACAGGCCACAACCTAAAAGATGTGCGCGTTGCCTTTCCCGTGGGCTTACTCACCTGCGTCACAGGTGTCTCGGGTTCTGGCAAATCAACGCTGGTGAACGAAACTTTGTACACCGCAGCGGCGCGCAGCATTCACCGTGCACACGACGAGCCTGCCGCACACGAAGACATTTTGGGCCTGTACCACTTTGACAAAGTGATCAATGTCGATCAGTCGCCGATTGGCCGCACACCTCGCAGCAACCCTGCCACGTACACCGGTTTGTTCACGCATATTCGCGATTTGATGACCGAAGTGCCTGCAGCGCGCGAGCGTGGTTATGGCCCAGGCCGCTTCAGCTTCAACGTCAACGCCTCGAATGGCGGCGGCCGCTGCGAGGCGTGTCAAGGCGATGGCATGGTGAAAGTGGAAATGCACTTCTTGCCCGATGTGTATGTGCCTTGCGACGTGTGCCATGGTCAGCGCTACAACCGCGAGACTTTGGAAATTTTGTACAAAGGCAAGAACATTGCCCAAGTGCTGGACATGACGGTTGAAGCGGCCTACGAATTCTTCAGCGCCGTGCCCGCCATTGCGCGCAAGTTGCAAACTTTGCTAGATGTGGGTTTGAGCTACATCCGCTTGGGCCAAGCGGCCACCACCTTGTCGGGCGGTGAAGCACAACGCGTGAAGTTGGCGTTGGAATTGTCGAAGCGCGACACCGGTCGCACGCTGTACATCTTGGACGAGCCCACCACTGGTTTGCACTTTGCCGACATTGCGTTGCTGCTCAAAGTCTTGCATCAACTGCGCGATGCGGGCAACACCATCGTGGTGATTGAACACAATTTGGATGTGATCAAAACCGCCGATTGGCTCATTGACATGGGCCCTGAAGGTGGTTCTGGCGGTGGCACGGTGGTCGGCGTCGGCACACCCGAAACGCTGGCAGAAAACCCCGACAGCTTCACGGGCAAATACTTAAAGCGCTTGCTCCAAAAATAAAGCGTCCTGCACGCTTCACGGCGTGAGGACGCTGAATGGGTTGCGCGTGATGGCAGTGCGGCTGAATCAGCCTTGCGCTGCAGCACTCAACACATCGCGCGTGCGCATGGCTTCTTTGCGCGCCGCTTGTGCAAAATCATCGCCCGATGACGCATACAAAATAGCGCGCGAAGAATTCACAATCACGGCACCCGTGGTAACGCCCTTGCTTTGTCGATAACCGGCCTTGATGGTGGCCACCGCATCGCCACCTTGCGCACCCACACCGGGAATGAGCAAGGGCAAAGTGGGCGCCAAACTGCGCACACGTTCAATTTCTGCAGGGTAAGTGGCGCCCACCACCAAGCCCAATTGACCGTTCAAGTTCCAAGGGCCTTGCGCCAGCTTGGCAATGTGTTCGTACATCAAGGGCTGGCCTTCCACAGATGCCAAGCGTTGGTTCTGCAAATCATCGCCGCCCGGGTTGGAGGTGCGGCACAACAAGAACGCGCCTTTGCCGTGGTATTTCAAATAAGGCTGCACCGAGTCAAAACCCATAAAGGGCGACAAAGTGACTGCATCTGCACCATAACGCTCAAAAGCTTCTTTGGCGTATTGCTCGGCGGTAGAGCCAATGTCGCCGCGCTTGGCATCCAAAATGACGGGCACATGCGGCGCGTTGCGGCGCATGTGTTCCATGAGTTTTTCCAATTGGTCTTCGGCGCGGTACGCGGCAAAGTAGGCAATTTGGGGCTTGAAGGAGATGGCCAAATCGGCCGTAGCATCGACAATTTGCGCGCAAAAATCATAGATCTTGCTGGCGTCGCCCTTCATGCCCGCAGGGAATTTGCTGGGTTCTGGGTCCAAGCCCACGCACAACAGGGAGCCGTTTTGGCGCTCGGCGCCTTGCAGTTGTTCTAAGAAGGTCATGCCCCGATTTTAAAGGCTTCGCGCTGCTAGCCTCAAACCCTGCTTCCAAGTTCAAACACCATCGGTTGTTTGCCTCTAAGATCGCCCTATGCACTCACTTACCCCTCGCCAATGGCTGATCTTGGCACTGCTCACTGTTGTCTGGGGCCTGAACTGGCCCATCATGAAAATGGGCGTGACAGGCTTTCCCCCTCTCACCTTTCGCTTCATTTGCTTGCTGATCGGCACCCCGGTGCTGGGCCTGGGGCTGTGGGCCATGAAAGTGCCTTTCCGCATTCCTCGTGTCTATTGGCGTGAACTCTTGGTGTTGGCCATTTTCAACATGTTCATTTGGCATGCCTTGATCATTTTGGCGGTGCAGTATTTGTCCAGCGGCCGTTCGGCCATTTTGGGATACACCATGCCCATTTTTTCTGCGCTCATAGGCGCTTGGGTGTTCAAAAATCAGTTGGCACAACGCGCTTGGGGCGGCGTCGCAGCTGCAGCATTGGGCGTGATCTTGCTACTTTGGCACGAGTTGTCCAATCTGTCAGGCAAGCCCATGGGTGTGGTCTTGGCTTTGATTGCGGCCAGTACATGGGCCTTGGGCACGCAATTGCTCCGCCGCACAAGCATCCCTTTACCCACACTCACTTTGTCATTTTGGATGACGGCCATGACCACCGTGGTCATGGGCCTCTTGTCGTTTGCATTTGAGTTTGATCGCTGGCAAGAACCTAAGGCCACGCACTGGGCGTCGATTTTGTACAACGCCGTGTTGGTCTTTGGTTTTGCCCACGCCGCGTGGTTTTACTTGGCCCGCAGTTTGCCGCCAGTGGCCTCCACCTTGAGTGTGATGATGATTCCGATTTTGGGCGTGTTCAGTGGCGCTTGGGCCTTGAATGAAACCCTGCATTGGCAAGACTGGGTCGCCATGGGCTTGATGGTGGTGTCGATTGCCAGCGTGCTGTGGCCGGCCAAACCTGCGACCGCTTAAGAACGCACCAAGCTGGCAGCCATGCACAAATCGGCCCAAGCTTTGGCTTTGTCGGCCTGGTTGCGAAGCAAATAAGCCGGCGGATAAGTGACCACCACAGGCACGCCATGGAAGCTTTGCACTTCGGATCGCAACTTGCCCAAAGGCTCGGTACTTTGCAGCAAAGCCAAGGCGGCGGTTCTGCCCATGGCCAAAATCACCTTGGGTTGAACCAAGGCCACTTGTCTGGCCAAGTAAGACGCGCAATGCGACACTTCTACTGGACTGGCACTGCGACCCGAGGGTGTGCGGCACTTCAGCGCATGTGTGACGTAAACCTCTGAACGCGTCAGGTCAAGGGCCTTCAACATGTTGTCCAGCAATTGACCTGCAGGACCTGCAAAGCTGGTGCCCGCGTTGTCTTCGTCTTCTCCGGGTGCATCGCCCACCACCATCCACTCGGCGGTGGCAGGGCCTTCACCCAAAATGGCTTGTTGACGACCTTGACTTAAACCACAACCGCTACAGGAACTGACGGCCGCTTGAAGCGCAGGCCATGCCATATTGGCAATGCCTTCGGGCAAAGCAGAAATGTCCACCACTGGGACTGTGACCATTTTGGGTGCTGCCGCAATCGGTCTTGCCACAGGCGCTGAAGGCCCTGAAGGCTCTAAAGGCGTGGAGGCCGCTGTAGGCACTGCCGCAACATTGGGCGCCGCCTTGTTGTCGATTGGCGAAACGGCGGCAAGCCTCGGTTGCGCCGGTGCCGTCTGCGGTTTCGTCTTAGGCATCCACACACGCACGCCCATTTCGGCCAGCATGGCACGTTGGCGATCGTCCAATTCGAAACGCGTGTCGATGTCGTGGTTGTCAGTCATGGGGTAGAGTTTAGTGCCATGCGCATCACCACAGCAGCCTCTCGGGTGTTTCTGCCGCTGGGGTAGTAGTCTTTTCGAAGGCCCACTTGTTCAAAACCCAAGCCGGTGTAAAGCTTCAACGCACGGTCATTGCTTGCACGCACTTCCAGCCACAAGGTGGTGGCCTGATGCACTTGCGCCCACAACGACAAAGATTGCATCAAACAACGCGCCCAGCCCTGTCGCTGGAAAGAAGGCGCCACGGTGATGTTCAGCAGATGCACCTCGTCCAACACTTGCATGGCCACGTAATAGCCCACCCATTGATCACCCGCCTTCAAGCCTTGCGCCACATTCCCGGCCTTCAAAGCGTCTGTGAAATGACCGAGGGTCCAAGGATGCGAATAGGCTTGCTTTTCTACCGCCACGACGGCTTCCAAATCATGCGCAGTCAGTGTTGTCCACTGAACGTCAAGGCTGTTTGCCGCATTGGCTTGGCCTGGCACTTTGCGGGTCATGGCGCTTGTGCGTCTATGCCTGCCGCTTTGGCGGCTTTGATGGCTTCGCGTTCTGCCGTGGTTTGTGCCACTTTGTCGCGAATGTAGAGGGGTTGGACGTCCTCGGGCGCCACCGCTTTTCCAGCCGCCCACAACGGGGGTGCCAATCGCAGCAAGGCCAAGGCATGGGGCACGGCAGCCACACAGCGCACGGGGTCGTGGTTGCGCTGCGCAAGTGCATTCGAAAATGCGTCTGCGTAAACCTCAAAGCCATTGCCCGCCAACACGCCCGACGCTGCAGCGTCCGTGAGGAGTGCTTGCGCCATCTGTGCTGGCGGCCCCACCTGCAAAGGCACAGTGGCTTGCCACTGACCCCTTGCAGCGAACCATTCATAGGCGCCGCCATAAACCTCGCCCATGCGGGCATCCATCACCACACTGACCTGGCAGGTCAGCGGTGATTGCAAACAGGCGCGTGCATCTTCGGCCACCACCATCAAGGTGTCGACCGGTATCACTTTCAAGTTCGCACCCAACGCCAAGCCTTGCGCCACAGAACAGGCGGTTCGAAGGCCGGTGAATGAGCCTGGCCCATGGCCCACCACCAAGGCCGTTAAATCGGTCAGGCGCAGTTGCGCTTGCGCCAACAACTTGTGAATACTGGGAATCAATTGCGCCGACGCATTGGCGCCGCCTTGGGTGTGCAGATGCCATGTTTGGTCACCCACACAGAGGGCCACCGACATCATGTCGGTGCTGGTTTCAAACGCTAAAAATTTCAATGCAGTTGTCATGTGAAGTGGCTGTCCAAGTGATGTCGCTCATGCCTTGACCATGGCTTGTCGCACGCCAAACAAAATGCCACCCGTGACCAAGGCCAAACCCGCCCACAAATTCCAAGACAAAGGCTCACCCAAAAAAACCACGGCACCCAAAGCACACAGCCCCCGCACCACAGCCCAGATCATAGTGGATTTGACCGGACCATACCAGCA
>ERZ1034363.24-NODE-24-length-97304-cov-5.137338_pt1 | contig 97304 bp, 87 predicted proteins | sample MGYA00520616_ERZ1034363 | MGnify/ENA primary metagenome ERZ1034363 (study PRJEB33736, sample SAMEA104284506) | Azolla filiculoides | biome: Urban; feature: Water surface; material: Ditch water | place: Netherlands | collected 2015-10-28 | depth 0-0.1 m ...
GAACTTCTTTTTTGAATTAAATGCACATAATGCAAAAAATAATAGAGCTAAAAGAATACCCCTTTTTGTTTGTAATTTCATAAATTAAAATCCTAAATATTGCTTTGTTTCAGTCAAACTATTTTGTGTTATTGAAATAAAAAAAAATAGTCTTCAAAAGTATTTCAATAAAAAAACAATGCCTATTAAATTTTAGTCAATTACTTTTAAATTTTGGTCGATGTGCTAATTTACTAGGATTAAACTTGAAGTATTCTGTTTAAAAATGTATATTATTATACAATCAATTAAAAAAAGATGATTAAAATAGATAAAATATAATTTCTAAATTATCGTGATAATTCAAAGAATAGTTAAGATGCAACAATCAAAATATTGCATCCAATAGCCTTTTAGAGAGTATGGCTTTTGATTATTTCCTTCAAGAAGTTTTTGAAGGCTAGTATAAAAACTAGTTTAGGATTTGTAATTTAAAAACAGGTATTTATTATAATTGATCTTATGATAAATCAATTTTTTCGAACTTTTAAACTTAAAATAATGATGTCAAAAAAGCTATAAATGAATTTTATTGAAAAAAGGAACTTTGTAACTTTCACTAATAGGCAAACGTCTATCAGCGATAATCACTTTGTTTTTTTGAATGGATTTAATGTGTTCTAAATTGATAATATAGGAACGATGAATTCTAGAAAATCCTTTAGAAGATAATGCATTTTCTAATTTTATCAAACTCATCAAGGTTAACACATATTTACCATCAGTAGTATAAATTTTGACATAATCTTTCAATCCTTCGACGAATAAAATATCAGAATAATTGATTTTGACATTTTCATATTCGGCTCTAACAAACATAAAATTATTGGTTTCCTCAGCAATAGCGGCTGGAATTGCAGCAGGTACAACATCTATTGGCGAAAAAACATGCTCAGCTCGAACAACAGCTTTTAAAAATCGATTGAACGGAATAGGCTTTATCAAATAATCGACAGCACCAAAATCAAATCCTTCGACAGCATAATTAGAATAGGCGGTGGTAAAAATAATTAATGGTTTTTTATCGATGGCTTTAATAAAATCGATACCCGAAAAATGGGGCATTTCTATATCCAAAAAAATCAAATCGACTTCGGTTTTATTGATTACTGAAATAGCATCAATAGCATTGTTAAAGGTATTTACGAGTTCTAATGAATCTATTTTACTAACGAAATCTTTGAGTAAATCAACTGCTAATGGTTCGTCATCAATAATTATACATTTCATATCGAGCTACTTATTTTTAATTAATTGATGTTTGAATTTGGTCTAATTTGAGATTCAAATGTACCGAATAATTTTGGTCTTTTTGTTCGATACTAAGCGTATGCGAATCGGGATATAATAATTTCAATCGGTTTTTAATATTACTGATTCCAATGCCTGAATTTTCGGGATCAGGAACATTATTCTCCACTCTATTTTCTACCCAAAAATCTAAAGTATTATCCTCGATTTGAATTTTGATTTTCACGCGAGTATTTCCTTTATAATCAGTTCCGTATTTGAATGCGTTTTCTATAAACGAAATCAGCAACAAGGGTTCGATATACTTATTCTTGGTTTCGCCGTGAATGTTTACGTAGATATTTTCGACATTATTCAACCGTAGTTTTTGTAATTCGATATAATTCTGGATGTAATTGATTTCTTTTTCTAACAAAACCGTCTTATTATCAGTTTCATACAGCATATAGCGCATTAATTCAGATAAAGTTACAATGGCTTCGGGAACTAAATCGGATTTTTTGTGAGCCAAAGAATAAATACTATTCAAAGTGTTGAACAAAAAATGAGGATTGGTTTGTTTTCTCAAATAAATAAGTTCGGCGGTCGTCCGTTGTGACTCAACGAACATTTTATGCTGTTGATTATTAAAATACTCCGATAAAATCCTGATAATAGTACTAATAGCTATAATAGAAAGATAGAAAAATGCGGGCATAATTCTAAAAAAAAGAGGCTTGTTTTTGTGAAATATTTTGTTCTCTAGAATTTCCTTGCCGTTTGCATCAAACATTTTAGGACGAGGAAGATCGCGGAATTCTGGCATTAAATAATAGCTTCTAAAGAGCACAAAAAGGGCTATCAAAAAAATTATTATTGCACAAAATTCAACATGTTTTTTTTGCAAAAGCATATTGGGAACGAAATAATAATAGTTCAAATAAAAGAGTATGATGCCTGTCGCCCATTGTACAAAAAAATCATTCCCAATCTTAAATGGACTTTCGTAGAACTGCATTAAAGAGGCGAGAATGAAAAAAAACCAAATAAAAACATGCAAGATTATTTGGTTTTTAGAATTATTTTTGGTCGATACTAAATTCATTTAAAGAGCTATTTTTAATAAAATTAAATCTTTTTTTGCAATCGTGGGAGATAAATTTTGTTTTATTCTATCTCGTACTAAGTTACCCACTTTTAGCGCATCAGCTTCGCTCTTGAAACTCATTTGTTTGGAGACCGTTGGAATCACCGTTTGCTTGATCATAATTTTATTATTTATGGCAATGGTGTATCCCCAACCGTTATTACTTTTGAATGATCTTACGAGATATTGTTCTTTATTTTCACAAGAAATGAAGAGCAAAAAAACCACAACTATTTTTATGAATTTCATTTGATTATATATTAGATTACCCACGATTAAAACCGTGGGCAATGGTCAAAAAAATTAATCATTATCGACTTGCTCGTCATTAGGTTTAAACTCCCATAAATCATCAAAATAGCTGGTTCCAGAACGACCTAACATTATAAATCCTCTATTGTTGATGGCCAATCCAACAGCGTCAATTCTTCCAGAAGCTTCTAAAGATGTTTTCTCCGTCCACAAATCGGTTCCTGGATTGTATTGCCAAATTGTTGTTGAATTATCACCACAAACGACATAACCTAAATTATTCAATACAAAACTGCTTGCATTTGCTCGAATAATTTGATAATCTTCATTATATTCGTTGTCGTCATCGTCGTCAGTTGCTTTATCTATATCTCTCTTTTTAGTCCAAACTTCAGTGGCTCCATTAAATTCCCAAAAATCATATTGCAAAACATTATTACTTGTTCCAGTAGCTAGATAAGCTTTGTCATTAATTACAAAAACAGTTGCATTCCTTCTTTTATTTCCACCAAAACCAGAAGAAAGTGTCCAAGCATTGGTAGTTGGATTGTATTGATAAAAATCTTTCAAATAATTTCCGTCATAACCCGTTCCGAAATAAGCTTTATCTGCCACCTGAAAACCAACAGCTCCATATCTTGCTGTACCAGCAAAATCGGCTTTTTGTGTCCAAGCATTGGTCGTTGGGTCATATTCATAAAAATCCTTAAGACGGCTTGAACCATCATATCCAAGTCCAACATAGCCTTTGCCACCCAGTTCAAATGCCGAAGCAGCACTTCGTTTCACCCCAATAAAATCGGCTTTTTGTTCCCAATAATCACCATCAGAATTATAAGCCCACAAATCGTTTAGGTAAACATCGCCTGTATATCCTGTTGCAACGTAAGCATAATTCCCAATTACAAAACTAGCCGAACTAGATCGAGCTGGCCCATCAAAAGACGATTTTTTAATCCAATTCCCTACTAATTCAACAGTGTCATCAGAATTACTGCAACTCACAAAGAATAGTGCTATTAGAATTGTAGCCAATGCCTTTTTTAATTTAATCATAATGTATTGTTTTAATGTTTATATTTAATTGTTATGCCCAAATTGAACCCGTCTTTCATATTAAAATCGGTTGTAGTATTGTAATCGTTATCCAACAAAAGATAGTTTCGATTGAAATCATATCCTGCCTTAAAATTCACAAACCAATTGCCTTCCATATTTCTTTCATATTCAAATGATGCCGTTTGCTGAGAAAAACTAGATTTCGTACTATTTGCAGAAAAAGTTTTCGAAGCTTCGTCTAAATTGTACACACTTCCGTTAAAAATATTTTTTATATAAAAAGCATTTCTAGCGTTATTCGAATATTTAATTTTCGTTTCTGGAAATCCAATACTGAAATTAATTTTTTCGTTATATTGATAATTATATGTAAAAACCGGCAGTATCATTGGTTTTCCAAATACCACATTTCTGTTTACTCCTAAATTGATGCTAGAATTATTATTCCATTTATAATCAAAATTGAATCCTCCAAGCCAATCAATATCATTCCATTTCAAATTGTTTTCACTAGCTACAAAAGGCTCTATTTCAAAATTAAATTGCTTTTTTTCACTCTTTAAATAACTAAGAGTAAACTTGTTACTCATTTGATTGTATTTAGATAAAGAATTCAAAACATGGGTATTGAAATAATTAATTTCCTTTGAATTAAGGGTAAGTTCATTGGCAATTTTCAAATTAGAATGCACTATTTTACTATAATCAATTCCAAAATTGATGTCATTAATCTTTATAGTTTTGGTTGGTTGTGTGTTTACTCCAAAATCTATCGAATACTTATTTTGTGCACTGAGATTAAAAATTGTGAATAAAAACATCCATTTTACTGCTTTACTTATCTTCATTATTTTAATATTGGAACAAATCTATTTCGATTTCAAATCATAAAAAAAGAATATATATAGACACCCATTTTTGATAGATGAATGGGTAGAAATGGTCGTTAAATACCTAATTTATTGATATAATCCCGTTGTAGTGTTTTATCCGAAATTAGTAGATAGAATCAGGCTACTAGTATATATTATAGTTCAAAATACAAGTGCTCCCATTAGATTTGTGAAAAAAAATCATGAAGTATATTTGGTTTCTAATCCTTGTAATTGCATTTTTTTCCTCTTGCCAAACTGATAATGCCGAAGGAGATTTTGTGGTAGGTTCTGATTATTTAAGCATCAGTAATAAAGTAATAATGATTGACACCTTGACCGTAAATGTGTCAACTATAAATCTGGACTCTTTAATTACCTCCAATCAAAGTCGCATTTTAATAGGCAATTATACTGATCCAATTCTTGGAATTGTAAAATCTGAAAGTTATATGAAATTAACACCCGACAATTTCTATATAGGAAGCTCTGAATCGGATACTCAAACGGTGACTTATGTTTTTGATTCGATAGCTATGATTTTGAAATATGATCGCTACTATTATGGAGATACTACCAAGACCCAAACAATCAACATTCATCAACTAACTCAAAAGGTAAAACCCAATACTGATGATACTAATTTTTACAATATTTCATCATTAACCTATGACAGCAAAAGCATTGGCACAAAAACTTTTCATCCCAAACCCATTGGAAAAGATTCGATAAACATTCAAATAGATGCCAATTTCGGGAAAAACTTGTTCAATAAACTCTATAATAATGAGATAACCGATGCTAATGAATTTGAAGATTTATTCAAAGGAATTGTCATCAAACCTTCTACAACTAGTTCGTCAAATATGATAGGATTTAAGACCAGTAGTGTATTGCGACTTTATTACAAAAAAAACAATTCCGATTCAGAAAATTCGCTGACAAAAGATTTTTCTCTAACCGATCTCACCAAACAATTCAACAATATTTCATTGGATAGAACAGGAACAATTATTGAAAATTTACCCGATTCTAAGAATAAATTATCCAGCGAATTAACCAATAATAATGCCTTTATTCAATCGGGAACGGGTCTTGCTTGTAGAATTGATTTTCCATTTATTAAACAATTAAAATACATATCCGAGAAAGGAATAATCGTAGATGCAGAATTAGTTATCAAACCCAACAGGTCGAGTATTTCGAACTTATTTCCAATAAAAGATTCGTTACAAGTTTATGAATGCGATAATTTAAACCGAATTTCCAAAGTATTAACCAATTCTGATGGCTCTCAAAAATTAGCTTTACTCAATGCAACACCCGATGAATTCAATGAAAACATTGGTTATAAAGTCAATATTGGTGCTTTTTTACACCAAGAAATGCTTAAAACAACTGGTGCCAAATCTAATTTGATTTTGGCTTTCCCCAATATTTCAAAAGGAGTGAACCGAATTATTTTGGGAAATCAAAAAAACGCCGAGAATAAACTAAAATTAAAAATTTATTATATCTCTTATTAGAATGAAAAACAAAATTTGGTTTGTATTATTTTTCGCCAGTCAATCTGTTGGTTTATATGCACAAAGTGTGGCTACATCTCCCTATTCTATTTACGGATTGGGAAGCTTGTTTGAAACTGATTTTGGTCCAATTTCTGCATTGGGCTCATCAGGAATTGCGTTGCCTTCAACATCATTCATCAACAATTTAAATCCTGCCTCGTTGGGATTTATTGGCAAACACAGCTTCTTTTTTGACACTGGTCTCAAAGGAACTGAAACCAATTACAAGAGCGAAAACTCTAGCGAAAAGAGAAATAATTTTCAATTTTCACACATTGCCATTGCATTCCCTTTAAATTCAAAATCAGGAGTTAGTGCATCATTAAAGCCTTACTCTAGTGCTAGTTATGTGATTTCAAATTTTCAATTACCAATAAGTAATAGCAATGAATTTTATAATTTAAACGCTGCTAGCTATGGAGGACTCAATACTTTTGACCTTTCATACGGCTATAAAATTCAAAAAGGAATCACTTTTGGACTTACAACTTCCTTTTATTTTGGAAGCATCACAAACAACAAAGATTTTACGATTGCTAACTCTATAACCAACATCAATAAAAAGAGTTTTTATAGCGGAATGCGAGTAACATTGGGAAATCAAATCAAAATCGATTCCACTTTCAATATTGGTTTAACCCTAAAAATTCCTTCACAAATTACAGGTTCAAAAACCCAATCAGTCACTACAATTAATGATACCGAAACCCAATATATTGAAGATAATGTTGCTTCTAATGTGGATGATTATTATTTACCTTTTGAATTTGGCGTGGGTTTGAGTAAGTCAATCCATAAAAATTTCAACTTAACCCTAGATTACGAAAAAAGTCTTTGGAAAAACACCAATCAAAATAGTGTTTATGGCGAATTTAAAAATCAAGACAAATTTGCATTGGGTTTATCCTATTTAAAAAAAGAGCAAAGTTTTTATTATCTAGACAAAATTCGTTACTACTCAGGCTTCAATTATGACACAGGTTTTTTGTCTATAAATAACAAAAATGTAAACAATATGCGATTTAGCCTTGGAGTTGGAATACCAATAGAATCGACAAAATCGGCCTTGAATATTAATTATTCTTATGGTATAAAAGGAACTGTAGGCAACCAATTAGTAAAGGAAAATTATCATATGATTGGCATTAATTTAAGCTTAGAAGCCATTTGGTTTGTCAAACGCAAATACGATTAAAACGTTTTAAATCATTCTAATAAGTATATAAAATGGTAGCAAAATTTGAAAACATCAACAAAACTTTCTGTACGAGTGCCGGAACATTCAATTGGGATGAAGAAACTTGCATTAATCTCAACAAAGGCGAAATTTTATTAATTACCGGAAAATCTGAATATTCAAAAAAAACATTACTCACTTTGATGGGATGCCTTATCAATCCTAATGAAGGTATTCTGGAAATCAACGGAAAAAACATCAATCTTTCCTGTTATGAAGAAATGGTTTTAATAAAATCGCAAACCATTGGCTTTGTATTTCACCAACACAATTTATTAGAATCTATAAACGCCGAAGAAAATGTAGCCTATCCGCTAAAATTTCAAAACTCAAAATCAGACGAAATCAGACAACGAACTACAGAAGCCCTTAAAATGGTCGAAATGTATGAGCAACGAAAAAAAATGCCCAAACAATTATCGAAATTAGAAAAACAAAAAACTTTAATTGCCAGAGCTTTAGTTAGCAATCCTTTAATTATTGTATGCGATAGACCAACAGCATTTTTGGATAGACAAGAGGCCGAGTTCGTTATGGAAAAATTGAAAGAATTGGCAAAATTAGGAAAAACAATAGTCATTTTAAATCACGACTCCCGATTCAATGAATACGCCAATCGCGCCGTTGAAGTGAAAAATGGAATAGTGAATGAACTTATTTTATTGCAATAATTCTAATTCTTACTTAACCAAATCATTTCTATTTTCTGTCCTTTCTTCAAAAGAATTGACTTCTTTTTATCACCGAAAATAAGGATTGTTTGTCCTCCTTTTTTAGAAAAAACAGTCACTTTTTTTAAAGTTTTGGCGTTCCATTCCATCGCAATTTCAAATCCACCTCGGGCACAAATTCCTTTTACAGAACCGCTTTCCCAAGCATCGGGCAAAGCTGGGAGTAACCTGATTTCGGTTTCATTAGACTGAACCAACATTTCGGCAACGGCTGCCGCTCCACCAAAATTTCCATCAATTTGAAAAGGTGGATGTGCATCGAATAAATTGGGATAGGTTCCTCCTCCTCGTCTTGGTTTTTCGGTTTTCTTTCCATCAGGATCAACATAACGAAGCAATTCCCGGTACATTTTATAAGAACGATTGCCGTCCCAAAGTCTTGCCCAAAGATTAATTCGCCAGCCTTTGGACCAACCTGTGGTTTCGTCGCCTTTTATTTCCAATGTTTTTCGAGAAGCATTGGCCAATTCTGGCGCCTTTAATGGCGTGATGTGGTCGCCCGGAAAAAGTCCGAACAACTGCGATTGATGGCGGTGTTTGGGATCTTTGTCATTCCAATCGAAATACCATTCTTGCAAATTTCCTTTTTTTCCAATTTGATAGGGATGCAATTTTGAAAGTGCAGTTTCAAGTTTAGTTCTAAATTCAACATCCACATTCAACACTTTTGAGGCTTTGATGGTTTTGTCGAAACATTCTCGAATCATAGCCAAATCGGCTGTTCCTCCATAAATTGTGGCTCCAATGAAACCATCGGGAGTAACGTATTGATTTTCGGGAGAAGTTGACGGCAAAGTGATTAAATTACCATTTTTATCTTCGACCAACCATTTCAAACAAAACTGTGATGCACCTTTCATTATTTCGTAACCCTCGTTTTTGAGGTAATTTTTGTCTTGAGTAAACGCATAATGTTCCCAAATATGGGTACTCAACCAAGTTCCTCCCATATTCCAACACGCCCACATTGGCTCTTCTTTTCCAAATTGTCCAACGGGATTCGTCATCGCCCAAATATCCGAATTGTGTGAAGCCGACCAACCTTCATCCACTCCGTAAAATGTCTTGGCTGAAATTTTTCCAGTAACCGAAAGATTTTTGATAAAACTCAAAAGCGGCAAGTGCATTTCCGAAAGATTCGTGTTTTCGGCCAACCAATAATTTTCTTCCAAATTGATGTTGGTCGTGTAATTACTGCTCCAAGGCGGATTGAGATACGGATTCCAAAGTCCTTGCAAATTGGCAGGAACACCCATCGTTCTGGAACTGCTGATGAGCAAATAACGCCCAAAATTGAAGTACAAAACTTCCAGATTCTTGTCTTCTTTTCCTTCGGAATAGCGCAACAAACGTTCGTCAGTTGGCAAATTTGGAGCTTCTGTTTTTCCTAAATTCAAACTAACCCGATTATAAAACTTTTGATAATCAGCAAGATGATTTTGTTTTAATTTATCGAATGATTTAGCAAAGGCTTTGTTCAAATTTTCCAAGGCAATGGATTTGTCATTCAAACCTTCAGTAGCTGGATTTTTGTCGAAACCGTTAAAACTGGTAGCTATAGAAACATAAATCAAGGCTTCAGTGGCATTTTTTACTCCTAAATTTGAATCAGAACTTACAATTTTACCATCCGTGTTTTTAATTTTTATCAAACTGCTGAATCGTGTTCCTCTTTCTTTTTCCAAAAGAAAGGCTGGCACAACTTCATAACCCGGATTTTCGTGAATGGGCGCAGAACCATTCATTGAAAGCACATTATCCTTAACCTCAGTTTTAAATTGTAAAAGACTATTCGAATTGATGTCAAAATTCAATGCTCCTTTTTTACTGCTTGTCAGTTTGATAATCATAATTTTATCCGAAGCAGAAACAAAGTATTCACGAGTGAATTTCACTCCCTCAATTTCATAACTTACTTTCGAAATGGCGTTAGAAATATCTAATTCTCGGTAATAATTGGTGGCTTTTCCGTTATGATGACTTTCAATATTCATCGTACCCAACGGCGAATAAGACTCTGAATTTTTGCCTTGAATCTTTTTGTTCAATTCTTCGGCGAGTTTGTAGTTTTCGTTTTTCAATGCTTCGCGAATAGCTGGCAAATTTTTATAAGCTTCAGGACTCATATTAGCATTGACAGGTTCTCCCGACCATAGTGTGATGTCGTTCAAATAAATTTTATCTGAATTAACACCGCCAAAAACGGTTGCTCCCATTTTTCCATTTCCCAAAACAAGGCTTTCTTCAAAAAATTCTGCTGGTTGTTTGTACCACAAAATGTGATTGGATTGAGCAGCTATTTTTCCGAAAAAGAATAAAAAAAAGGAACAAATAAGTAGTTTGCTGGATTGCCTCATAATTGCTAAAAATTATTTACTTACTTTATATTTTTCATTGGCAGTTATCATTTCCCAATCATCGGTTCGGAAGGGAGATGCGGGAAAATTCTCTTTGTTGAAAAGATTGATTTCCGTATCATCATCTGCCCACCCATAATGAACTGCAACAGGATTTTGAATTTTATCGCAAGATACAATTACTTTATTATCCTTGATAATAGCTTTTGCAGGATAGAAAATTTTGTCAGCACCAGCAATTTCAAATCCTTTCAAGATTCCGTTTGAGCCTGTGGTTGACAATCCGCTACCGATATTATCAAAGCTTAAAACGATTAGGTTTCCTTTTACTTCTTGAGATTTAAAAATAGGTCCCGAGTAAACCATTTTTTTACCATAAACATTGTTTAGAGCAATAGCTGCCAATCGTTTCCCAACATCTTGTTTATTGGTAGGATGAATGTCTTTGGCATTGCCAATATCAGTCGTTACTGCCATTCCCGTGTTGGGCAATTTCAACGTTTCAGTTTGTGCTTCGCGAAGTTCTGCCCAACGACTTCCTTTTTCACTATTACCGCCATACTCATCAAATGTGGATAATTGTACAAAATAAAAAGGAAAATCACCTTGCTTCCATTGGGTTCTCCAATCGTTTATCATTAAGGGAAATGATTTTTTGTATTCTTTTGCTCTAGTTACATTGGCTTCGCCTTGATACCACAAAACGCCTTGAAAAGCATAAGCAATCAATGGATTGACCATTGCATTGAACAATAATGAAGGATAACTATTGGGAGAAATTTCTATTTTTACTTTCACTACATTAAACTTCCAAAGTCCTTCTAGCGGAATATTCGAATCTTTGAAATCGATTTTCAAATCGGCTGCATCGCCATAAATTCCGCCACCACCTGTGTAATCTGAAATTCGAACAGCAATTACATTTTTGCCTTCTTTCAAAACTCCCGCAGGAATTTTATAAATTCTTGTTGCATCCCAGAGATTGTTAGTTCCTATTTTAACCCCATTGACATAGGTTTCATCTTCATCATCCACTTTCGACAAATGCAAAACAGCTTCTTTTTGAGCTTGTTCCTCTGTTAGAATAATGGTTTTTCGCATCCAAACTATTCCGTCAATATTACCAATTTGCTGGTTTTCCCAAAGTGAAGGGACTTTTATTTCTGGCCAATTTTTATCATCAAAATTGGGTTCTTTGAACTGGTTTTCGTTGGTCATTGTCACATCAAAACCTTGTACTCTTTTAAGATTATCTAAAACCGATTTTTTGTAGGTTTCAAAAATGGCTTCCATATCTACAGCAGGAATGGCTGCAATTCTGTCCCTAAACTCGGGACTTTTTTCGAATGCTTTTCGACTAGTCCAAGTTTCTACGCAAGTTCCTCCCCAAGAAGTATTGATGATTCCTATTGGAATTTTTAATTCGGCGTATATTTTTTTGGCAAAAAAGAAACCTACTGCCGTAAAATCAGGAAGATTTTCTTTGTTGCAAACTGTCCATTTTCCAGCTTTCAAATCTTCTTTGGGAGTACCGCTCAAATCTTGGGCAACACCAAAATGCCGAATCATTGGATAATTAGAATCTTCGATTTCGGCTTTGGCATTCATTGTTTTAGACATTTGAAATTCCATATTCGATTGTCCGCTGCAAATCCAGACTTCGCCCACCAAAACGTCTTTAATGACCATTTTGTTTTTGCCCGAAATGGTCAATTCAAAAGGGCCTCCTGCTTTTTCGGAATCTAAATTCAGCATCCATTTTCCGTTTTTGTCGGCAGTGATGGTTTTGATTTGTTTGTTGAAACGAACTTCCACTTTTTCATTGGCGTCTGCCCAACCCCAAACCGGAATGGGTTTGTTGCGTTGCAAAACCATACCATCCGAAAATAATAACGGCATTCGGACATTGGCATTCGAAAAAATACTAAACAGTATAGCAAGGACTAGGAGACTTTTTTTCATTTTAAAATTATTTACAAATTTGAATCTGATTAATAAACTATTTTAATCCGTCCAGTAAACCAGTTAAAGCCTGTGCATCATAAACAGTATTGTTGCTTCTATCAAATAAAGACATTGTGTTTACTCCCAAATTTCCAGCGTCCCAATAAAAAGGAATCAGACCATTAAGCTTGGAACTTTTAACTACATATTTCAAGAAATCAGCTCTTGATTTTAAATGCAAAGTCAAATCATTACCTGTCAAATTGGTGCGTTTAATGGCTCCAAATTCGCCCAAAATAACTGGAATTCCTTTATCTACAAATTGATTTTTCATTAAAAGGAAAAATTTATCTATGTCAGCTTCTTCTCCCCAAGTAGCATTACGAGTAGTATCGGTAGTAGAGTGATTTCCGGCTCCCCAATAATAAAACATTTTGCCCCAGGTTTCATCCTTGGTCATTAATGTAAATTGATATGGATAAAAATGAATCTCGGTCATCATTCTGTTTGCCACTTTATCTGTTGGCAAAGTAGTCATCAATTTGTTTGTTTTTTCAATATCTGTAGAAGGGCCTTGAACTACTAATGTTCGGTACGCATTTCTGCCACCAGTAGATCGAACAGCATCAATAAATGTTTGGTGATAAGAGTTCAAAACATCCATTTGTGTAGCATCATCAACGTTGGGTTCATTGGCGCTGGCAAAAAGCAAATGCTCGTCAAAATCTCTTAAACTAGTGGCGATTTGTTCCCAAAATGCTTTTTGTTTGGCATTATTTTCTGCTTTTTTGGCATTGGTACAATTATTTTCGAGCCATCCGCCGTCCCAATGAATGTTGACCAATACATACATATCATTGTCAACACAATATTGAACGACTTCTTTTACACGAGCAAGCCAATCAGCCTTTAATTGTGCTGTCGAAGAGTTAGACATATTTTGATTCCAAGAGCAAGGAATTCGGATGGCATTGAAACCATTGGCTTTGACTAAATCGATCAATGCTTTGGTCACTTTTGGATTTCCCCAAGCCGTTTCTCCGCCAGTGGCTTCGAGTGTGTTGCCAATATTCCAACCCAATTTAATTTTTGTTGCCAATTGAACCGCTGTACTGCTCATTCCTGTGGCATCGGCAGCGATTGGATTGGTGTTATAACTAGGATACAAATCGGTTACTGGAGAAACAACTCCTGGTTGAGTTATTGCAATTAAGACCGAAGGAGCTTGACTTGAACTGACAGTAATTGTTGCTGAGCGAGCCGTAGTTGTGGTGTTTGCAGTTGCAGTAATAGAAACCGAAGTTGTTCCTGATGTTCCTGATGTTTTACTTATTTGAATCCAACTAGTATCAGAACTGCTTATTGTCCAAGCATCGACATTGGTTGTGATGCTAATACCTGAACTATTTCCTGAAGTTAGAAATTCAACACTACTTACATTTACTGTTAGCGTTTTTGCTACTGGAGTTACAACTGGAGTTGAGCCTGAATCTGAACTACAAGCAAAAAATCCCAAAAAAGCCACAGTCAAAATGGCACATATTATTTGATTAGCAAGTCTATTTTTCATTTGGTTTTGTATATTAAATTTGAATCTTATTGTTTAATGAAATTGAGGAAATACACATCATTTTCGTTCATTTTGATTTCTTTTGAAAAATTCCCTTTTGCATCTACAGTAAGTTTTTCTGTTTTAAAAACCGATCCATTATTATTTTCTTTTAGCTTTTTTACTTGTTCTTTGGTCAGCTGATTCGGTTTATTCATCCCTAAATAATCGGTAAAAGCGTCGTTTGATTTATAACCTACTTTGTAAATTTCTAAATTATAATTACCTTTTTTCAATCCAACAACTTCAATTTTCACAGTTCCTTTTTGTTTTGAAGGTAAATCTTTTATATAATATTGTTGATTGTTGATAGCCTCTGGCAAAGTGTAGGTGAAATCCCAAAACAGCAGTTGCACATCTCCTTTTTCATTTTTTGTTACCCAAGAAGAAGTGTCGGTATTTTGAAGTTCAATTTCGCCTAATTTATTCAAAAATGAATACGAAAAATAAGCCGGTTTTTTAATTCCTTGAGTATTCAACAAGCCAAAACCACCGTGAAAAGGGGTAAATCGTGGTCCTGGTTCTTCGAAAATATCAGTAAAAACCCAATACGACATCGAGTTGGCGGCATTCCCCACTTGTTTCAGTTTTTGAAGAATATAAGCAGCAGAATGGTAGCTATCGTGAATGGGATCGGCTGGTGTGTAAGAGGAACTCCATTCGGTATAATGCAATTCGAGATTGGGTTTTGTTGATGCTGCAATTTGTTTACGAGAATTAATAACATCGCCACTTACGCTCGAAGTTTCTTTACTCAAAACCGTTCCGCTTTGTCCAAATTCATCTAAAAAACCTTGTCCAACACCGTAGGTATGGGTTGAGATAAAATCTATTGGCACATTATTTTTATCGCAAAATGCTATCGTTTCAGGAACCCAACCCGCTCCAGCTGTTGCAGGGCCACCTACTTTGTAATCTGGATTTACACTTTTTATTCCTCTAACAGCGTAATCATAGAGTTTGAAATATTCTGCTTGAGTGCCCGTCCAAAATCCTGGAGTTAAATTGGGTTCATTCCAAACTTCGAAATACCAAGTTTTTACTTCATCAGCTCCATAGCGTTCTGTAAAATGTTGGGTTAAATTGCGAATAAGGTCTTCCCATTTTTTATAATCTTTGGGTGGAGTTACATTGCCTTTCCACCAAAAAATGGTTTCTTTTCCACTGGCCAAAGCATTAGGCATAAACCCCAATTCGACAAAAGGTTTCATCTTGATACTTATAAGAAAATCGAATAAAACATCCACGTATTGGTAATTGTATTCTGGATTTCCCTTGCTATCTTCACGATAAACCGCCATATCATCGGTCAATAAACCGTGCATTCTAATGTATTTAAAATCGCATTCTTTCTTGACCATAGCCAATTGCTGTTGCCAATCGGCACGCAATCCTTCATTGGCTCTTCCTGCTCCAACACATTCTTTGAACATGGTATTGAATTTTCCTGCCGATTGATTCGAATTCACCTTAATGATTCTTTCTGTTGAAATTTGCCCAAACAAGCTAACATTGGTCAGACAGATTAGCAAAACTGATGCGAAAATGTTATTTTTCATGACACTTTAATTATATTTTTTTTATCGAATACACTCTTTTATACTTATGGTAAATTTGACAACAAGTTTACTGTTTTATTTTTATATTTGCAATATGATTAGCCATATATTTATGTATGTAATAATATATTATTTACATTTTTACTAAATCATCAATAATTACAACATTTTACATTTTTAAATAGCATATTTATTTATTAATATTGAAGTCTAAAGAGTCTTTTTTTGAAAGAAAACAATTTACCATGAGAAATCATTAAATTTAATTTCAAAAAAAATAGAATGAAGTCCAATAAAATCCAAACAAAGAATCAATAATTTATAATACTCCAACAACTATGAATGAAATTTCTATTGACTGTGTCATTTTTGGTTTTAAGAACGGTATTCTTAATGTCCTTTTGGTAAAACATGCCATTGGTGACAGCAAAGGCGAATGGGGACTTCCTGGTGGTTTGATTTTGAAAAAAGAAGCAATTGATGCTGCTGCTCAAAGAACACTGAAAGAACTTACGGGTTTAGATAATATTTTTTTAGAACAACTAAAAGCTTTTGGAGAACCCAATCGAATTCCTTTGGGAAGAGTCATCACAATTGGATATTATGCTTTAATTAATTTTGACGATTATGATGTAAAAGCAGGAATTACCGTATCTGAAGCCAAATGGTATAAAATAGATTCTATTCCTAAATTAATTTATGACCACAATGAAATTTTAGATTTTGGTCTGAAAAAGTTGCAAACTCGCATTCTATCAACCCCAATAGGATTTAATTTATTGCCTGAAAAATTTACTTTATTGCAATTAATGCATCTTTATGAAGAAATTCTTGGCAAAGAATTAGACAAATCAAACTTTCGTAGAAAAATTTTGAAAATGAAATTACTTGTAGCCCTAGACGAAAAACAACAAGATGTATCTCATCGCGCAGCCAATTTATACAAATTTGACGATGCTATTTACAAAAAACTCAGCCAAAAAGGGTTTAATTTTGAGATTTAAACCCGCTAGTTTTTAGATTGAACAAAATCAGTAATAGTTTTATCAAAGCTTTCACCATTAGAAAGAAAAGAACTTCGAATGGGTAAATAGAAAAGTTGCTCTTTGGGCAATTTCCCTTTCAAACGCATAAAATCTTTTTCGGTGGTAAGGATTATCTTGTTTTGTGTTTTGTTCTTAATTTCTAATAAATCATTTTCCGAAAAATGATGATGGTCTGGAAAAACCAATTTCTCATCATTTTGGCTTTGCAAATGATTGAAAAACGGCTCCGGTTTGGCAATTCCTGCCACAAGCAATTTATCTACAGACTTAATTTCACTCACTTCCATTGACTTTTCTTCCGAATAAATAGAGTCATCATAATCAATGAAAGAAAAATACAATTCTTGATTCGAAACCAAATTCAATTTGTCCTTAATTATATTTTGTTCGTCAAGCGAAAGATGGGATGGACATTTTGTAACAATAACCAAATTGGCTCTTTTTGCTCCGCTCCTACTTTCTCGCAGATTTCCTGTTGGCAACATAAAATCATCCGAATACAAATCACCATACGAAGTCAGTAAAATATAGAAACCTGCTTTTACTTTTCGGTGTTGAAAAGCATCGTCCAGCAAAATAATATCGGGCTTTTCAGGTTGCGAAAGCAATTGCTCGATTCCATTTTTTCTATCGGCATCAACGGCAACCTGAATGTTTTTGAATTTTTGATAAAACTGAAATGGTTCGTCTCCCAAAATTTCAGCATTCGAAGTAGCATTGGCCAAAACAAAACCTTCGGATTTTCTTTTGTAACCACGACTTAAAGTAGCCACTTTATATTTTGAAGAAAGCAACCGAATTAAATATTCGATTTGGGGTGTTTTTCCGGTTCCGCCCACGCTGAGATTTCCAACGGCAATAACGGGAATATCAAATGAATAAGATTTCAAAATTCCTTTATCAAAAAGAAAATTCCGAATACTGGTAATGATTCCATACAAAATGGCGAAAGGAAAGAATATTTTTCGAACTAAATTCATACTACGAAAGTATAATAATTTATCTTTGAATTAAAATTTTGTTTCTTTTGTTTAATGTTTGAACTTTTCAAATTAAAACTTCAAGCCTTAAACTTTTAACCTAAAAACAATGAAAATCAAAGAAATAATTTCCGTACTCGAAGAAATGGCACCATTAGCTTATGCCGAAGACTTTGACAATGTAGGTTTATTGGTTGGAAATCAAAATTGGGAAGCAACGGGAGCTTTGGTTTGTCACGATGCGCTCGAAAGTGTAATTGAGGAAGCTATTGCAAAAAATTGCAATTTGGTGGTTTGTTTTCATCCTATTTTGTTTTCCGGTTTGAAGAAAATCACGGGCAAAAACTATGTAGAACGCTCTATAATCAAAGCCATAAAAAATGACATTGCTATTTATGCCGTTCATACCGCCTTGGACAATCATCAAGAAGGCGTCAACAAAATATTCTGCGATGCTTTGGGGTTAACCAATACTAAAATTCTAATTCCTAAGTCGAATTTCATTCGAAAATTAGTCACATATACCATTCCAGAAAATGCTGAAAAACTCCGAAATGCCTTGTTTGATGCTGGAGCAGGAAATATTGGCAACTACGAAAATTGTAGTTTCAACTCCAAAGGAATTGGAACCTATATGGGCAATGAACACAGCAATCCCGAAATTGGAGAACGCTTTGAATTTGTAGAAAATGAGGAAATAAAAATAGAAGTCACTTTCGAAAAACATTTGGAAAACAAAATCCTGAAAGCACTTTTCAAAAATCACGTCTATGAAGAAGTGGCTTATGAAATTTATGATTTGCAGAACAAAAATCAAAATCTGGGATTAGGAATGATTGGTGAATTAGCCGTTCCAATGGAAGAAAAAAGTTTTCTACATTTTGTAAAAGACAAAATGCAGGCTGATGGGATTCGACACAGCTCTTTTTTAGGCAAGTCGATAAAAAAAGTGGCCGTTTTGGGCGGTTCAGGAAGTTTTGCTATAAAAAATGCTATTCAGGCTGGAGCCGATGCTTTTTTGACCGCCGATTTGAAGTATCATCAGTTTTATGAAGCCGAAAATCAGTTAATTTTAGCCGATATTGGTCATTTTGAAAGCGAACGCTATACAAAAAATTATATTGTTGATTTTCTTCGGAAAAAAATCCTTAATTTTGCAATCGTTTTATCAGAAGAAAATACAAATCCAGTTAAGTACTTATAGACAATAGAATATGGCGACTACAAAAGAATTGAGTGTTGAAGACAAATTAAGAGCAATTTATGATTTACAATTGATTGACTCAAGAATTGACGAAATTAGAAACGTGAGAGGTGAACTTCCTCTTGAAGTAGAAGATTTAGAAGATGAAGTTGCAGGATTAAGCACACGTTCAGAGAAATTGAAAAAAGATCTCGAAACTATTGAAGAGCAAATCAAAGTGAAGAAAAACGCTATTGATGAGCACAAAGAGTCAATCAAAAAATACACCAAGCAACAAGAAAGTGTACGTAACAATAGAGAATTCAACTCTTTGACCAAAGAAGTAGAATTTCAAGAATTAGAAATTCAATTGGCCGAGAAGCAAATCAAAGAAATGAAAGCTTCTATCGAACATAAAAAAGCAATTATTGCAGAATCAAAAGAGAGATTAGAGATTAAATCGAATCACTTAAAACATAAAAAATCAGAATTAGACGATATTATGTCTGAAACTGCAAAAGAAGAAACATTCTTGTCCGATAAATCATTTGAATATAGAGCCTCTATCGAACCTCGTTTACTAGCAGCTTATGATCGTATTCGTTCAAGCGTTCGCAACGGATTGGCTGTTGTTTCTATCGAAAGAGGAGCTTCTGCAGGATCATTTTTCACTATTCCGCCACAAACTCAAGTAGAGATTGCTGCTAGAAAAAAAATCATCACTGATGAACATTCTGGAAGAATCTTGGTTGACAGTGTATTGGCCGATGAAGAGAAAGAAAAAATGGAACAGCTTTTTGCTAAATTCTAAAAATAGTTAAGTCCCGATACAAATCGGGACTTTTTTTATACTATATTTAGTCCGCTATGCGGACTTTATTTTTTTAAGGCAATAGGGTCGTAATCATATTATTTTGTTTATGAAAAAAACATTTTATTTTTTGCTAACCAAATCGATTGGGTCTTACATCAACCTAATGAGTTTCATATTTCCAGAAAAAGCTATTCAAATGGCTCACGGCTATTTTAGTGAACCTAGAAAAGGAAAAATCACCCAAAACAAACTTCCTAAAACCTTACAAGGAGCTCATTCAGAAACAATCTTTCATAACGAAGATGTAATTCAAACCTATATTTGGAAGGGAAATGACACTGTAATTTTGCTTATTCACGGTTGGGAAAGTAATTCCTCTAGATGGAAAAAAATGCTTCCTTATTTAACAAAATCAGGAAGCACAATAGTTGCCATCGATGGTCCTGCTCAGGGATTGTCTAGTGGCAAAGAATTTACCGTTCCAAAATATGCCGAGTTTATGGATATTGTTGCCAAGAAATACCAACCAAATTATATTATTGGCCATTCAATGGGAGGGCAAACCTGTTTGTACTATCAATACAAATACCAAAATTCCAATATTCGAAAAATGGTAATTCTAGGTGCTCCAAGTGATTTTACAATTATTCTAAACAACTTCACCAATTTATTAAGTATAAATAGTAAAGTAACCAAAGCGTTAGAAAACAAATACACCCATTTTTTGAATCTGGATTTATCACAATTTTCATCCAAAGAATTTGCTTCTAAAATAGAAACAAAAGGTCTTCTTGCTCACGATATTGATGATACTGTGGTATTATTTAAAGAAGCAAAAAAAATAGCTGAATCTTGGAAAGATGTTCAACTTATTGAAACTAAAGGTTTAGGACACAAACTTCACGATGATGAATTGTATCAAAAAATCAACAAGTTTTTGTTTGAACATGAATAAATTACACCTTTTTAAACTTTCATTTATAAACATTTTCAAATTTCCAAATTATCACATTTTCAAATTGCCTACTTTTGCACTATGGAAGAAAATCTAAAACGTCTCAATAAATTCATTGGAGAAACGGGCTATTGTTCGCGTCGTGAAGCGGATAAAATTATTGAAGAAGGTCGAGTAACCATCAATGGGGTTGTTCCAGAACTAGGAACTAAAGTTGCGCCAGACGACGAAGTGCGAATTGACGGCAAATTAATTCGAGTGAAAAGAGCCAAATCAATCTATCTGGCTTTCAACAAGCCTGTGGGAATTGAATGTACGACCAATTTAGATGTTCGCAATAATATTGTAGATTACATCAATTACCCAACCCGAATTTTTCCGATTGGAAGATTGGACAAAGCCAGTGAAGGCTTGATTTTTATGACCGATGATGGAGATATTGTCAACAAAATTCTTCGCGCCAGAAACAATCACGAAAAAGAATATACCGTAACGGTTAACAAACTTATTACCGATCGTTTTATCGAAAAAATGAGCAATGGCGTTCCAATTTTGGACACGGTTACTCGAAAATGCAAGGTAGAAAAAATCAGTTCGACGACCTTTAAAATCATATTGACCCAAGGTTTGAACCGTCAAATTCGTAGAATGTGTGAGTATTTGGGCTATGAAGTGATTGCTTTGAAACGCATTCGAATCATCAATATTACATTGGATATTCCAGTAGGAAGATATCGTGATTTAACCGAGGCAGAAATCAAGGAATTGAATCAACTTATCGAACCTTCGAGTAAAACCGAAGAAGCAAGTTTACCAAAACCTGAGAAAACAGAAACACCTAAAAAAAGAACCGAATTCATCAAAAGAGATGATCCAAGGTTTAAGAGAAGAGGCAATTATTAGAATTAATTAAGAATTATTTTATAAATTCGATTTTTTGAGCTTCTTCTTCGTTGATGCTGTCAAAGAAACCTTGTTCGTTCATCCAGTCATCACTAAACACTTTGCTCATATAACGAGAACCGTGATCTGGGAAAATTGCAATTATATTACTATTTTCATCAAACTCTCCTTCTTCGGCATACTGTTTTATAGCTTGAAGAACTGCTCCAGATGTGTAACCCACGAATAAGCCTTCCGTTTTGGCTAATTCTCTAGTAGAATGTGCACTTTCTTCATCGGTAACTTTCATGAACTTGTCGATAACGTCAAAATCTGTTGCAGAAGGAATCAAGTTTTTCCCTAAACCTTCAATTCTGTAGGGGTAGATTTCGCTGTTATCAAATTCTCTAGTTTCGTGGTATTTTTTTAATACAGAACCAAAAGCATCAACTCCTAAAATTCTAATATTTGGATTTTTTTCTTTTAAAAATTTTGCCGTCCCAGAAATGGTTCCTCCTGTCCCGCTACAAGCAATAAGATGGGTAATTTTACCATTAGTTTGATTCCAAATTTCAGGTCCAGTAGATTTGTAATGTGCATCAACATTAAGCTGATTGAAGTATTGATTGATATAAACAGATCCTTTAGTTTCTTCGTGTAAACGTTTGGCAACATTGTAATAGGAACGTTCATCATCGGCAGAAACGTGTGCAGGACAAACATAAACTTTTGCTCCTAAGGCACGCAACATATCGATTTTGTCTTTAGAAGATTTGGAAGTAACAGCCAAAATACAATTGTATCCTTTGATGATACTAACCATTGCTAAACTAAAACCAGTATTTCCCGAAGTAGTTTCTATTATTGTATCTCCTGGAGTAAGAATTCCTCTTCTTTCGGCTTCTTCAATAATGAATAGAGCTATTCTATCTTTTGTGGAATGACCGGGATTAAAAGCTTCTACTTTAGCGTAAAAATTTCCTTTTAATTCTTGGGTAACTTTATTTAATTTAATGAGCGGTGTGTTGCCTATTAATTCTAAAATATTATTATAAGCTTTTATTTCTTCTTTCATAAAAAAATAGTTAATCAAGGACTCTTTTTTATTCAACTCCAAATCCCTGCAAATTTAACAAAAATAATCTAATTACTTTTCAATTTTTTCTAAATCTAATAAAAAACAATATTCTTTTGCTAATTCCTTAATAGCTTCAAACCTTCCAGAAGCTCCTCCGTGACCTGCGTCCATATTGGTATCGAGAAATAAAACAGTATCATCTGCTTTTTCACTTCGCAACTTAGCCACCCATTTAGCTGGTTCCCAGTACTGTACCTGCGAATCATGCAGTCCTGTTGAAACATACATATTGGGGTATTTCTGTTTTTTAACATTATCATAAGGCGAATAAGAAGCCATATACTTGTAATATTTTTTAACATTTGGATTCCCCCATTCGTCATATTCTCCTGTCGTAAGTGGGATGCTTTCGTCCAACATTGTGGTTATAACATCTACAAAAGGTACTTGAGCGATGATTCCGTGATACAATTCGGGAGCCATATTTACAATTGCCCCCATCAGCAATCCTCCTGCCGAACCACCTTCGGCATACAAATGTTCAGACGAAGTATATCCTTGTTCAATGACAAATTTAGAACAGTCAATAAAATCAGTAAACGTATTTTTCTTTTTTAACAATTTACCGTCTTCATACCATTGCCTTCCCAAATCTTCGCCTCCGCGGATATGTGCAATGGCAAAAACAAATCCTCTGTCTAATAATGACAATCGTGTAGATGAAAAAGTAGCATCCATCGAATGTCCGTAAGAACCATAGGCATATAACAACAACGGATTCTTTCCGTTTTTCTCCAATCCATTTCTGTAAACTACCGAAATTGGTACTTTTGTTCCATCTTTTGCCGTAGCCCAAATTCGCTCTTCGGTATAATTATTTTTATCAAATTTACCTCCTAAAACCTGTTGCTCCTTCTTGATTTCCTTGATTTTAGTTCTCATGTTAAAATCAATCACAGAAGAAGGAGTTGTCATCGATTGATAGGAATAACGCAAAATATCAGTATCAAAATCTACATTTGTTGAAGTATAAGCCGTATAAGTTTCACTATCAAAAGGCAAATAATATTCCCCTTCTCCACTCCAAGGCATAATTCTGATTTTATTTAAACCATTGGTACGCTCTTCAAGAACCAAAAAATCTTTGAAAATTTCTATATCTTCTAATAAAACATCGTCCCTATGCGATATAACTTCAGTCCAATTCTCTTTAGAAGTTGCTGTTTCTAAAGTTTTCATCAACTTAAAATTCGTGGCTTTATCTGCATTGGTCATAATGTAAAAACTATCACCATAATGATTGATACTGTATTCCAAACCTCGAATTCTTTTTTGAAAAACTCTAAATTTTCCATCAGGATTATCAGCTTCTAATATCTGATATTCTGTAGTTAATGTACTCCCAGATTCTATCGCTAGGTATTTTCTGGATTTTGATTTGGCAACCTCAACATTATAAGTTTCGTCCTTTTCAAAATAAACTAATACATCATCCGCTTGAGTTGAACCTAATTTATGCTTGAAAATTTTATCCGAACGCAAAGTCACTTCGTCTTGACTGGAATAAAAAATAGTCTTATTATCATTCGCCCAAACTGCATTTCCAGAGACTTTTTCGATTTTATCTGATAAAATTTTGCCTGTTTCTAAATTTTTGATTTGAATATCATAAATTCTACGTCCAACAACATCCGTACTAAAAACAGCCAATTTATTGTCGGGACTAATACTCAAACCACCTAATTGAAAATAAGATTGTCCTTTGGCTAATTTATTGCAATCGAATAAAATTTCTTCTCTGGCCGAAAGGCTTTCTTTTTTTCGGGAATAAATAGGGTAATTTTTTCCTTTTTCGAATCGGGTGATGTAATAATAACCGTTATACAAATACGGAACCGACTCGTCATCTTCCTTGATTCTGCTCTTCATTTCTTCAAATAATTCCTTCTGAAATGCTTTGGTATGAGCCGTCATTTTTTTATAATAGGCATTCTCTTTATTCAGATAATCAATAACTTCTGGATTTTCTCTATCATTCAACCAATAATAATTATCAATTCGAACATCGCCGAACTTTTCTAATTTTTTAGGGATTATTTTAGCGATTGGTGGTTGAATTTTTTTAGACATATTGCAATCTTTCTATTTATATTGTGTTAACCACAAAAATACACAAACCACTATAAAACGAGCCTATTTTTAGTTAAAAAATTAAATTGAATATCAAGCTACAAAAGAGTAATTTTGCATTTCACATTTAAAAAAAACAACAATGGATTTAATGGGAATGATGGGCAAATTGAAAGAAACCCAACGAAAAATGGAAGAAACAAAACTGCGTATGGATACTGTTTTGATAGACGAACAAAGCAATGACGGCGCATTGAAAGTAACCATTACAGCAAACGGAAAATTAAAATCGATTGCGATTGCTGATTCATTATTAGAAGACAAAGAACAACTAGAAGATTATTTAATTGTAACCTTAAACAAAGCCATCGAAAAAGCCGCAAAAGTAAATCAAGCCGAATTGGATGCTGTCGCAAAAGTAGATATGCCAATGATTCCAGGAATGGACGAAATGTTTAAATAATTAAATTATGAGTTATGAATTATCGAAACTCATAACTCATAATTTCCCTAAGGTTTCCAATACATAAGAATGCATCACTTCGCGATAATCTAGATGGGTAACAATTCGGAGTTTTCCTTGTCCCATCGAGCTTATCCCAATTCCTTTTTGATGTAATTTTTCTAATAAAACTGCTTCGCTAATTTGCGGATGCAACGAAAAAATTAAAATATTGGTTTCTATAGGTTCAACCTTAGCAACCCAATTCAATTTTTCTAAAACAGCACCTATTTCTTTGGCACGACGGTGATCTTCTGCTAATCTTTCGATATTATTTTCCAAAGCATAAAGTCCGGCTGCCGCCAAATAACCTACTTGTCGCATTCCTCCACCTAATATTTTCCTAATTCGCAAAGCTCTGTGAATAGTAGCTTTGTCAGAAATTAATACTGAACCTATTGGTGCTCCCAAACCTTTAGACAAACAAACTGATATAGTATCAAATAGCTTTCCGTATTCCAATGGATTGTCATTAGTAGCAACCAAAGCATTCCAAATTCGGGCACCATCTAAATGAAATTTTAAATTATTGGCATCACAAACTTGGCGGATTTTCTTGAATTCTTCAAAATCATAACAAGCACCACCTCCTTTATTAGTGGTATTTTCAACACAAACCAAACTCGTAAGCGGACTATGATAAAATTCTGGATCATTGATTGCACAAGCCACTTGTTCGGCCGTAATCATTCCGCGATTTCCGTCCAATAAACAGCAGGAAACTCCACTATTAAATGATGCTCCACCACCTTCATAATTATAAACATGCGCCCATTTATCAGCAATTAATTGCTCTCCGGGTTGCGTATGTAGCTTGATTGCCGTTTGATTGGCCATCGTTCCAGACGGAAAAAAAAGACCTGCTTCCATTCCAAACATTTCGGCAACTCTGGCTTCCAATTCGATGACTGTTGGATCTTGTTTGTAAACATCATCTCCTACATCTGCTCGAAACATTGCCCGCAACATTTCCTGAGTTGGTTTAGTTACAGTATCACTAATTAAATTTATTCGCATTGTTTTTATTTATAAGGTACGGACAAGTCGCAACTTGTCCCTACGAATATTTTTTCTATTTTTGTCGCACAAAATTACTATAATTTATGACAACTACCGAACAAATAAAAGGTATTGTAGAGCGCCTTGGTGCGTTGAGGAGGTATCTTTGACGTTGATGCCAAGCTTATCGAAATTACCAACGAAGAAGAAAAAACTTTAGCTCCTGATTTTTGGAACAATCCCAAAGAAGCTGAAAGCTATGTAAAAATCCTTCGTTCGAAGAAAAAATGGATTGAAGATTACAATAAAGCAGTTGAAATGACTGATGAATTGCAATTGGCCTACGAATTCTACAAAGAAGGAGAACTATCTGTAGAAGAATTGGACGAGCAATACAATGCAACTGAAAAACATATTGAAGCTATTGAATTCAAGAATATGCTTTCGGATGAAGGCGATAGTTTGAGTGCTGTTTTGCAAATTACGGCTGGTGCTGGTGGAACCGAAAGTTGTGATTGGGCTTCGATGTTGATGCGAATGTATATGATGTGGGCCGAAAAAGCGGGTTACAAATTACGAGAACTGAATTACCAAGAAGGCGATGCAGCGGGTATAAAAACGGTAACATTAGAAATTGAAGGTGATTATGCTTTTGGTTACCTAAAAGGTGAAAATGGAGTGCATCGATTGGTACGTATTTCCCCTTTTGACAGCAATGCCAAACGCCACACTTCTTTTGCTTCAGTTTATGTCTATCCATTGGTTGATGATACTATAGAAATTGAAATCAATCCTGCCGATATTGTCATCACAACGGCACGTTCGAGTGGTGCTGGTGGTCAAAACGTAAATAAAGTAGAAACCAAAGTGCAATTAGTTCACAAACCTTCGGGAATTCAAATTCAATGTTCGGAAACCCGTTCGCAACACGATAATAGACAACGAGCGATGCAAATGTTGAAATCGCAATTGTATGAAATTGAATTGAAAAAACAACAAGAACAACGCTCGGATATTGAAGCCGGAAAAATGAAAATTGAATGGGGTTCGCAAATCCGAAATTATGTGATGCAACCTTATAAATTAGTCAAAGACGTCCGCACCGGTTTTGAAACCAGCAATGTGGATGGCGTAATGAATGGAGAAATTGACGAATTCCTAAAAGCATTCCTAATGATGATGGGACAACGAGAGGAGGAATAAATTTTAAATTGCAGGTTGCAGGTTGCAGGCTTAAATAAATTAAACCCGATAGATATTTTTAAAATCTATCGGGTTTGCTTTTTGAAGCCTCATTTACTACAACGTGGTAGTTTTATATAGTGTTAAAATATCAATTTTTCGAGTAGATTTAACCAAATTTATTGCCTGCTGTTTCTATAAATACCTTAAGTTTGTTTCAAATTTAATTCAAAAATGAAGTTCAAATGAGCAAGATATTACCCGAAAAATATAGACATCCCTACGCTTTTAACCCTAAATATAAAAAATCTGCTGTGTATTTTTCAATGGAATTTGCCATTGACCAATGCTTGAAAATTTATTCTGGCGGATTAGGTTTTTTGGCTGGTTCTCATATGCGAAGCGCTTATGATTTGAAGCAAAATGTTGTTGGAATTGGAATCTTGTGGAAAAAAGGATATTACGACCAATTCAAACAAGAAGACCATTCGATGGGAGTTCTTTTTCAAGAAAAAAACTATCATTTCTTGGAGGATACTAATATAAAATTTACCATAAAAATCAACAATCACGATGTTTGGGTAACGGCTTTTTATTTGAAACCCGAGACTTTTGGTACAGTTCCAATGTTTTTTCTATCGACAGATTTACCCGAAAATGATTATTTAGCCAAATCGACCACTTTCCGTTTGTATGATTCAGATACCAATGCCAAAGTAGCTCAAACAATGGTTTTGGGTCTTGGTGGTGCCAAATTATTAGACGCCTTAGACTATGAACCCGATGTGTATCATTTAAATGAAGCCCACGCGGTTTCTTGTGTTTTTCATTTGTATAATAAATTTAAAAGTGTCGAAGCCATTCGAGAAAAAATGGTGATTACCACTCACACCCCTGAAGAAGCTGGAAATGAGAAACACAACATTCACTTCTTGGAATCATTGAGCTTTTTCGACGGGCTTCCTTTAGATAAAGTCAGAGAAATTACTGGAATTTATGATGACACTTTCAATCATACTTTGGTTGGACTTCGATTGAGTCGTATTGCCAATGGCGTTTCAAAATTGCACGGTGAAGTTTCGCGAGATATGTGGAAAGATTATCCTGGAATTTGCCCTATTACTCATATTACCAATGCTCAAAATAAAAAATATTGGGCCGACCCTTGGCTTGACGAAGCTTTTCAAAATAAAGATAGAGACACATTAATCAAAAGAAAAACGAGACTAAAAGCAAAGCTTTTTGAAGTTGTTGCCGATCAAACTGGGAAGATTTTTGACCCAAATATTTTCACTATTATTTGGGCAAGACGATTTGCCGAATACAAACGACCCGATTTAATCACCAGAGATTACGAACGTTTTATAAAATTACTGGCCAACACAGATAAACCAGTTCAAATTATATTTGCAGGAAAACCCTATCCAATGGATTATGGTGCTATTCACAACTTTGACAATCTGACTCATATTAGCAAAAACATCAAAAATATGGCAGTGCTTACGGGTCATGAATTGAAATTATCACGTCAGTTAAAAGAAGGTGCCGATGTTTGGTTGAACAATCCAAGAGTGACCAGAGAGGCTTCGGGAACATCAGGAATGACAGCAGCTATGAATGGGGCTTTGAATTTTTCGACCAATGATGGTTGGGTTCGTGAGTTTAAAGATTTGAACAAAAACCAAAATTCTTTTGTGCTTCCAATTGTGGATCATACTTTACCAACGCATGAACAAGACGAAATGGATTTAGAAAATCTGTATGAAATGCTAGAAAAAGAAATACTTCCTTTGTATTATGATACTCCAAAAAAATGGTGGGATTTAGTAGAAACCAGTATGAAACAAATTGTTCCGTTTTTTGATTCATCAAGAATGGTCGATGAATACTACAAGAAGTTGTATAAGTAAATTTAAAATCAAGTTAGACCTGGCAGGTTTATGAAACCCGTCAGGTTTAAATATTTTACAAACCCGCTTTCAAAACATCCAAATTTCCCATAATAATAGTTGGATTTTGTTTGGGATTGAGCCAATTGACTATAATCTTCATATTTTCTTATTGAATAGCCACTCAACCCAAACTGAAAAAAGCCATTTTTATGTCATTTGAAATAAATGTTGTCTTCGGTTGCAATACCAATTTTAAAAAAATGTATGATTATTATATCATTTTATGAATAAAATCTATTAAAAGACTTAATTAGATTAGTTTTGCATAATTAATTAGGAATTCCTGTCCAAATTTGTTTTATTTGGTAAATACAAATCCATCTAAATCCGGACCCCTTAATGACCTATTCTATTCAAGAAATAAACGAAGTTTTAAAAGGCACAATTGTTGGCGATACTTCCATAAAAATTACTGCTCCAGAACAATTAGAATTAGCCAGTATTTCGGAAATTTCTTTTATTGGAAACAAAAAATACGAAAAATGCTGGGAAAATTCTAAGGCATGTGTTGCTGTAGTAAACGAAGATATTTCTATCAAACCTGGCGAAAATAGAGCTTTTATTAAAGTTAAAAATGCTGATTTGGCAATGTCCCAAGTTTTATCTCTTTTTGCCCTTCCAACTCCACTATTCAACACAGAAATTCACCCATCAGCAATTGTTGATAGCACTGCTATAATAGGAAACGGTACTCGAATTGGAGCTGGAAGTTATATTGGTCCTAAAGTTGTTCTTGGCGAAAATGCTACTATTTACCCCAATGTAACTATCCTAGACGAATGTACTATTGGTAAAAACACTGTAATCTGGTCAGGTGCAGTAATTCGGGAGCGTTGTCATATAGGCAATCATTGCATTATACATCCCAATGCAACCATTGGTGCAGATGGTTTTGGATTTAGACCTTGCCCAGAAAAAGGCTTGGTAAAAATTCCACAAATTGGAAACGTAATTTTAGGAAATGGTGTCGAAATTGGTGCCAATTCGTGTGTTGATAGAGGAAAATTCAGCTCTACCATTTTAGGTGATGGTTGCAAAATTGATAATTTAGTTCAAATTGGTCACAATAGCAAATTAGGTAAATTTTGCATAATGGCTGGAAATTCTGGATTAGCGGGTTCAGTAACCCTTGGAAACGGGGTAATCATTGGCGGAAGCGCATCGATAAAAGACCACGTAACCATTGGAGATAGAGCAATTATTGGGGCTGGTTCTGGAGTTACTTGCGATATTCCTGCAGGAAAAACAATGCTAGGTTATCCAGCCGTCGAAGCTCGTGATACCTTAAAACAATGGGCTATTTTAAAACGTATGGTCAGCGATTCTAAGAAATAAATTGTTAGTATAAAATTGACCGCAAATTTTAAAATTTTAAAATTATTTTTTTTTAAAATCTGCGAATCTGCAGTAAAATATTTCTCTCGAATATTCTAAAATTTGTTCCAACAGTTTTCGTAATTTAGCCATCGCTATTTTTAGACAAACACAATTGCATTATGGATTTGAACTTCAATAAAAACGAAGACCACAACAAACTACTTCTTACTGACTTGCGTCAAAAATTGGCCAAAGTAAAACTGGGCGGTGGAGAAAAACGCATCCAAAAACTACATTCCGAAGGCAAAATGACGGCACGTGAACGCATTGATTATTTGCTAGATGCTAAAGAAAAAAGTATCGAAATTGGAGCTTTTGTTGGAGAAGGAATGTACGCCGAACACGGTGGTTGTCCATCAGGAGGTGTTGTTGTAAAAATAGGATACATCAAAGGAAAACAATGTATTGTCGTTGCCAATGATGCTACCGTAAAAGCTGGAGCTTGGTTTCCGATAACGGCAAAGAAAAACCTGAGAGCGCAAGAAATTGCAATGGAAAACAGATTGCCTATCATTTATTTAGTCGATTCTGCAGGCGTTTATTTGCCTTTGCAAGACGAAATTTTTCCTGACAAAGAACACTTTGGACGCATATTCCGAAATAATGCCTTGATGAGTAGTATGGGAGTTACCCAAATCGCCGCCGTTATGGGAAGTTGTGTAGCTGGTGGTGCTTATCTTCCGATTATGAGCGACGAAGCTTTGATTGTAGATAAAACTGGAAGCATCTTTTTGGCAGGAAGTTATTTGGTTAAAGCGGCCATTGGCGAAAACATTGACAACGAAACACTTGGTGGAGCCACAACTCATTGCGAAATTTCGGGAGTGACGGATTATAAAGCCAAAGATGACAAAGATGCTTTGGATAAAATAAAAAATATCGTTGATAAAATTGGTGATTATGACAAAGCTGGTTACAGCCGAATTAAACCCGTTAAACCCGCTTTAGAAGAAAAAGATATTTATGGTATTTTGCCAAAAGCTCGAAATGAGCCATACGATATGATGGAAATCATCAGCCGATTAGTTGATAATTCTAAATTTGAAGCTTACAAAGACGGTTACGGACAAACCATCATCACAGGTTATGCCCGAATTGACGGCTGGGCTGTGGGGATTGTGGCCAATCAGCGTAAAGTGGTAAAAACCAAAAAGGGCGAAATGCAATTTGGAGGTGTTATCTATTCTGATTCTGCGGATAAAGCGACTCGTTTTATTGCCAATTGCAACCAAAAGAAAATTCCATTGATTTTCTTGCAAGACGTTACCGGATTTATGGTAGGGTCTAAATCCGAACAAGGAGGCATCATAAAAGACGGTGCCAAAATGGTAAATGCCGTTTCGAATTCGGTGGTGCCAAAATTCACAATTATTGTTGGAAATTCGTATGGAGCAGGAAACTATGCCATGTGTGGAAAAGCCTATGACCCTAGACTAATTGTAGCTTGGCCAAGTGCTGAACTCGCCGTTATGGGAGGAACTCAAGCCGCCAAAGTATTGGCACAAATTGAAGCTTCTTCATTAAAATCCAAAGGTGAAATCGTGGATGAAGCAAAAGAAAAGGAATTATTTGATAAAATAAAAGCTAGATATGACGAACAAGTTTCGCCTTATTATTCGGCTTCCAGACTTTGGACAGATGCTATTATTGACCCTTTAGATACGAGAACTTGGATTTCGATGGGCATTGAAGCTGCCAACCACTCGCCTATTGAAAAAAAATTTAATTTGGGTGTGATCCAGGTATAACGATGAAAAAAATATTCTTTATTACAATTGCTTTTATTTCACTAAATATTAGTGCTCAAAAACTTCATGAAAACGGAAAATATGTGGCTGTTAATGGCGTAAAACTATTTTATGAAATATATGGTGAAGGCGAACCCTTATTGATGATTCATGGCAACGGTGGTTCTTTTTCTTGCTTTGAAAATCAAGTAAAAGAATTTTCAAAACATTTTAAAGTCATATTAGTAGATTGTCGTGGAAGAGGGAATTCAACATATCAAAAAGGCATTGAATTGACTTTTGATTTACAAGTTCAAGATATTAATTTATTTCTTGACCAATTAAATATCCCAAAAACGAATATTTTGGGTTGGAGCGATGGAGGGATAATTGGTCTTTTACTGGCATTAAAACATCCTGAAAAAGTCAATAAATTAGTAACATCAGGAGCTAATATTTTTCCCGAAGGAGTTATTTATTTGGACGATATAAAAAAAACAGTTGCTGAATTAATAAGTAAAAATCAAGGCCACAAAAATGATTTAGATATTGATCTTAACAATTTAGACATTAATTATCCCAACTTAAAATACACAGATTTGAATGTTATAAAATCTAAAACTTTAATTATAGCCGGCGATCACGATATGATTAAGGGAGAACACACGCTTAAAATTTATGAATCCATTCCTAATGCACAATTGGCAATTTTGCCTAATAGTTCGCATTCTGCTTTGATAGAAAATTCAAACCTTTTTAATGAAATAGTCTTGCGTTTTTTAGTGCAATAAATAAAATAGATTTTAATTTCAAAAAAAAATCTTAGCTATTTTTCCGATTCAATATTAGAAACTTCAAATACCAATTTTCAAAATACAGGAATAAATGGCAAATAAAAAGGGAGAATTTTTGAAAAACTCTCCCTTTTTTATATTCGATAATACTTTATTTACTTAGATAAAATACTTTCTCTTCTCATAATTTTACCCGTTGCAGTTTCTTGAAACTTAGGAATAAAAATAATTTCTTTTGGTATTTCGTATTTGTTCAAAAGACCAAAAACAGATTCTTCTATTTCTAATGGTTCCCCTTCAACATAAAGAATTGCTTTTTCGCCTAAAACCTCGTCTGCTTTTCCAAAAACAAAATAGCGTCTTGGGATTAAAGTTGAAAGTTTTTCCTCTATTTGTTCTGGCAATAATTTAATTCCTCCACTATTAATAACATTGTCAATTCTACCTTCCCAAATAAATTGAGTGTCCGAAATTAATTTTACAATATCATTGGTTACAATTGGATCTTTACTAATATTTTTGGCTTTAATCACCAAACATTGATTTTTATCCTCAGAAACAGAAACATTTGGCAAGGTTGTAAACGCTACGGCACCAATTTTTTTGGCAGCAATATGCGTAATGGTTTCAGTCATACCATAGGTTTCATAAATTTCCATTGGCAATTTTACTAATTCTTGCTCTAGGGCTTTATGTACTCTTACACCACCAATAATTAATTTTTTAATCTTTTTTTGTTTCAGTTTTTCCAACGAATTTTTGGCTTGCAAGGGAACCATTGCGCAAAAATCGAAACATTCGTCCATTTTTTCTAATGGATTTGAAGTTGGTTCCACAAATTTCATGTCTAATCCTAAAATAAAGGAACGCACCCACATCATTTTTCCAGCTACATAATTAGTTGGTAAACAATGTAACATAGTATCTCCTGGTTGCAAACCAAAGAAATCTCCTGTTGCTAATGCTGAATCTAACATGGCTTGTTTTTCGATTCTGATAATTTTAGGAACACCAGTAGTTCCAGACGTTTGTAATTCGATATACGATTTTTCATCAAACCAGTCTAATAAGAAATTTCCAATATGCTGTTCAAAAGGCTTACCTTCTTTGATGAAAGAATAGGCTACATAAAACATTTCTTTTCGACTAATATGTATTCCGTTGAGTTTAAAACGGTTGTGTATATTTTTATACGTTATCTTGTGCATTGTGTTGTATTAATTTGTAGTTTGTAATTTTGGAGCTTGAATTTTACCCGTTAGTTTAGTTTTCCAATTCGTCCAATTATATCTTTTTGCAAAGATATATAAGATTATCGGATACACAATTGCAATTGAAACTATCATTTCATTTAACATATCAACAGGTTTTTCAACACCCGAATACTTAAAAAGAGCATCAGTATGAATGGCTGAAATATCAGAAGTTATTACTAAAGCCGCCATCAAATTGTTGCCTAGATGAAACCCCAAAGCCAGTTCCAAACTTTCGTCCATTAATGTCATAATACCGAGTAAAAATCCTGTTCCAATATAAAATACCATAACGCCATAACCCATTTGTTCTACCTCAGGATTTGCGCTGTGGAACAGGCCAAAAACTATGGAAGTGAATAGCAACGGAAACCATCTATTCTTAACAACTATGCCTATTTGTTGCATCAAATATCCTCGAAATAAATATTCTTCCAATCCTATTTGACAAGGAAATAACAATAGGCTAATGGCAAACAAAATCGTAAATTTCAACGGATTAAAATTCCAAATTATGTTAGAATGATCTACCAAATAAGAGATTATAAACATCACTATTGTTAATGAAACAATCAATAAAAAAGAGAATAAAATTCTTTTATAATCTATTGATTTTCTAGAAGTAGTAAGCGAAAGCACACTTCTTTCGTGTAAAACACGTACCAACAAAAACAACAATAGCAACAGTAAAATAAAAGGCGACAAATTGATAAGAAGCGACAAATTATTAGGAACTTCGCTCATCGTTTTATAAACGGCATCCATTTGCTCTTTCGACATCGTAAAAAAAGTAACAAAATTGGCAATAAATACTCCCGCTGTCAATAAAGTAGTAATTACAACGCGCCACCAATTATTTTTTCCTTTATAGGCTTGCTCTATAAACATGTGTATTATGAATTAAATTATTTTTAGTTAAAAATTTTCTGCAATACCAAAATTAATGGACCAATCGTTCTTACTTAATCCAAAATCGGCAGTTAAGTTATTATTGTTGTTTTTACTCCATTTTAACCTCAACCCAGTCCCAATAGCGGGTTGCCAATTTTGAAAACTATATGTTCCTAAATTAGAAACCGAAGAAATATTTCCAAAAAAAACGGCTCCCAACAAATCGTTTTTGGTCAAACTCATACGATATTCGGATTCGAAATATAAAAGCGCATTACTTCTAAAACGGTTACGGGTAAATCCACGTCCAGTTTTTCCATATCTGTCCCAACCGATACTTGGTAAATCTAGATAATTGGGTTTGCCATCAAAAGTTGCCCAATAAAAAACTCTAGAAGCAATAATACTTCGTTTATTGGAACTTAAAGATTGATACTGTCGAAAATCAAAATAAATCGATTTCCATTCTCTCTCACTACCAAAAGATTTCGAATTTATTCTAAAATCAGTTTCAATATAAAGCCCTTTTGTAGCGTTCAATATATTATCTCTTGAATCAAATAAAGCTTGAAAAGCAACACCATTTGACGTTTCATCTGAATAATCTCCTTCCATATAAGTATAAAAATCTGTCGGACCTTCAATATTTGAAACTTCCGAAATATTTTGATACCTATCCAACTGAGCTCCTAACCCAAGATAAAAATTTGTACTAATTCTGGTTGACACAAACTGGTAAAAACGCCATTGCTGATAATCTAAAATGGATTGAGAATCATCCAGTTGATTACTTCCTAAGCCATATGTGGGTTGAGGATAAATCATATAACGATAATCACCCGTGAAATTGAATTTATTACCTTTTGTATAAATATACGATCTTATTGGAAAAATATATTGGTTCGAAAAACTGAACGTTGGAGCAAAACTCACCTCAGATAATTTGGTATCTTTTTTGTCTCCCAAATAAAATGAAGTTACAAATGAAATGGCTAGTTTAAAATTACTTCCTTCTTGAATTGGTGCTGGGAGCAATGAGAATAAGACTTTTTTATCTTTGTCTGCGTCAAATTTCTTCTTTTTATTAAATTTCGATCTTTCATATATTTCTCTCAAATCTTTAGGTTTCAAACTGTCGGCCTGTTTTTGAGAATAAATAAAAGTGCTTAAACCAAATAAAAAAAAGAGTACGTGTTTTATGTTAAATATAAAAGGATTCGGTTTTAACATAACACAAAGTTGATTGAACTGATCATATTCCAAAAATACATTTTTTTGACAAAACTAACTTAGAGTTGAAACAATTAATTTTTAGTTGAAATTCAACCCAATTTCAGTTTTTAATCAATTACTTTGCATAAATACTAATTCATTCAAAAATGATTCAAATTTATCACAATTCGCGTTGCGGAAAATCAAGAGAATGCCTTGCTTTTCTTGAAGATTCTGGCAAAGAATATGAAGTTGTCAAATATCTCGAAAATGTTCCAACCTTTGACGAATTGAAGTCCATCATCAAAAAATTGGATATAAAACCCATTGAATTAGTACGTCAGAAAGAAAAAATTTGGATTGAAAATTTTAAATCTAAAAAAATGTCTGATGATGAAATTATTCAAACTATGATTTTGAACCCCATTCTTATTGAAAGGCCTATTGTTATTAATGGCGATAAAGCAGTCATAGCAAGACCTTTAGAAAAAGCTGTAGCTATTCTTTAAAACAATTTATCTTTATTTTAACAAACCTTTAGGATTTAGAGCTTAAACCTATGCCCTTTTCTGAAGTCTAAAAAAGAATTTAATAAAAACTTATTTTAATGAAAAAATTCAAACTGTCCTTAATTATATTATTGATATTAACTTCAATAAACAATTATTCACAACAAAAACCGCAAGCCACGAAAATTAAGATTTCTGGAAAAGTAATTGAAAAAATAAGCAAACAGCCTTTGGAATATGCTACAATTTCATTTACAGATGGTACATCTCCTAAATCACTTGGAGGAGGAGTTACCAACCCAAAAGGAGAATTCGACATTGACATCACACCAGGAACATATGACATTAAAATAGAATTTATTTCATTTAAACCCATTATAATCAAAGGGAAAAAATTTCAAGAAAAAACAAATTTAGGGCAAATTGCCTTAGAGGAAGACGCCACACAATTGAACGAAGTTGTGGTTCGTGCCGAAAAATCATCTGTCGAAATCAAACTGGACAAAAAAGTTTATAACGTAGGACAAGATATGATGGTAAAAGGCGGAACTGTAAGCGATGTTCTTGACAACGTTCCATCAGTTTCTGTTGATACCGAAGGAAATGTAAGCCTAAGAGGAAGTGATAACATCCGAATCTTAATCGACGGAAGACCTTCTTATGCAGTAAATATTGCCGAAGCTTTGAGACAACTTCCTGCTGATGCAATTGATAAAGTGGAAGTTATTACAAATCCATCTGCTCGATATGATGCCGAAGGGGGTTCTGGAATAATCAACATTATTCTAAAAAAAGGTAAAAATCAAGGTTTCAACGGAACTGTAATTGCTTCAACCGGTATTCCAGAAACTTATGGAATAAGTGCCAATGTGAATTATAAAACAGAAAAATTAAACTACTTCACTACCGCTGGTTACAATTACAGAACAAATGAAGGTGGTGGTAAAACCAATTCCCAATATTTCAATGATGACGGTTCTACTAAAAACTTTCTAGACGAAGATCGAAATACAGAGAGAACAAGAGATGGTTTTAACGGAAGAGCTGGAATTGAATGGACAGTAGCTCCTAATACCTATTGGACAAATGCCATCAATTATCAAAAAGATAATGGTAATAATACTGATTTAATCAATTACAAAAACTATGATGCATCTCATAATTTTACGGGTTCAACTTACCGTTTGGGTACAGGAGAAAGTGGTGGTGAAAATGTTGAATTTACTTCCAACTTAATCAAAAACTTCAACGACAAAGGACACAAACTTACAGTTGATGGCTCCATTTCAAGAAATACAGATGACAGCCAAAGCATTATTACGGGTTCTAACAACTACAATAACACCTTAAATAACCAAGTTCAAAAACAAGCCCAAATACAAACCGATTATGTCCTTCCGCTGGGAGAAGGAAGTCAATTTGAAGCAGGATATAAAGGAAATTTCGGTGACTTAAATAACGAATACTACGTTCTTGACGATCAAGGAGTAAGAATAGAAAATTTGTCAAATACTTTAGAATATAAAGAATACATTAATGCACTTTATACTCAATATGGTTTCAAAAAAAATAAATTCTCTTATTTGTTTGGGTTGCGTTGGGAAGACACTAATATCGAAGTAAACTTATTGGACACCAACGATTTCAATACTAAAAAATACAACAATTTTTTCCCAAGTGCCTTTGTTAGTTATGAAATTTCAGATCAAAGTAACATTACCACAAGCTACAGCAAACGTTTGACTAGACCAAGAGGACGTTTTATGAATCCGGCAGTAAATTACTCTAGTAACGTTAATATTTTTCAAGGAAATCCTGACTTAGATCCATCTTTAACAGATAAATTCGATTTTGGATTTATCAAACGTTGGGACAAAATAACTTTCAATACTTCGGCCTATTTCGAAAACACAAAAGATGTTTTTAGCTTTGTGAGATCCCCTACAGGTGATGAAGTAAACGGAATTCCTGTTATTTTGAGCCGACCAATTAACTTAGGTAGAGAACAAAAATATGGTTTTGAGTTTACATTGAATTACAGCCCATTCAAAATATGGAAAGTAAACAGTAATTTCAATTTATATAATGTTAAAACAACTGGTGAAAACAGCTATACAGATACACAAGGCAACCTTGTTGTTCAAAATCTTGATAACCAAGCTAATAATTGGTCTGCAAGAGTTAGTTCAAAACTAACTTTGCCATACAAAATTGACTGGCAATTGAATGCTAACTACAATGGAGCTCAAAAAACCGCACAGGGAAGAAGCTTGGATCAGTTTGGTATGAATACTGCTTTCAGCAAAGATCTAATGAAAGACAAAGCTACCATTGCTCTCAATGTTAGTGATATTTTCAACACTCGAAAAATGAGATCTTATACTGAGCTTGAAAACCAAACTTCTTATGGCGAAATGCAGTTCCGTAAACGACAAATTAATTTATCATTCACCTACCGTTTTAACAAAGCAAAAGGAGAAAAAGATAAAAACGCCCAGCCTAAAAACGATGGCGGTGGAGATGGCGGTGGAGAATTCCCTGGATAATATTTAAAGCGTATTCATTTCAAGAAATGACCTATGAAGTAAAATTTCATAGGTCATTTTTTTATACCATAACTTCTAGTTCTTTTCAATATCTTTGAAACATAATTTCTAAAAAATGAAAAACTCACAAATTTTAGTTCTGTTCCTAATTGGCGCAGTACTTACCATTACAGGCGCATTATTCAAAATCACAAACGAACCCAAAGATTGGACTACTTTCTTTCTAATCATAGGAATGACTTTTGAAGCTGTAGCCGCAATATTGATGTTGCTCAAATTATTCAAGAAAAAAAACAATACCGATTCGTTTCTGGATAGTTAATTGTCCATCCGAAAACTAAATAAAAAGGGCTACATTCATTATCGAATGTAGCCCTTACAATTTATAAGTAATTTTTATCGTTGTTGTCTTGCTATTTCGCCGTGATGTGACAAATCCAATCCTAATTCTTGATCTTCTTCAGTAACTCTTACAGGAATAAATTTATTGATTATTTTAAACAATAATAAAGTAAAAAAGAAAGCATAACTGGTTGCAAATAGAATGGCTGCACATTCTTTAAACAGCAACATACCGTCTCCTCCAAAAAACAATCCATTCGGAATTGCCTCGTTTATAGCACTATTAGCAAAGAAACCCACACAAATGGTTCCAATAATTCCTCCCATTCCGTGAACCCCCCAAACATCAAGTGCATCATCCCAACCTTTCTTTTCTTTGAATTTTACCGCGGCAAAGCAACCAAAAGCAGCAATAATTCCAATTAGCGCCGCAGAATAAATATCAACAAATCCAGCAGCTGGAGTAATCGTTGCTAACCCAGCAACAGCCCCTGTCATTAATCCAATAAAAGTAGGTTTCTTTTTTCCTGTATTCCATTCGATAAGTAACCAAGTAACAGCAGCAAAAGAAGCCGCAGTATCTGTATTCAAAAAGGAAGAAATAGTAATCGAATTCACTGCCAATTCACTTCCTGCATTAAATCCGTACCAACCAAACCATAGCAAAGCTGTACCAATAGCAACCAACGGAATATTATTGGGTTCGTGAGTAACTTGTCGGCGACCCACAAAATATACCGAAGCCAAAGCTGCAAATCCAGCAGTAGCATGAACGGTAATTCCTCCTGCAAAGTCAAAAACGCCCCATTCAGCCAATAATCCTCCACCCCAAACCATATGAACGAAAGGATAGTAAACAAATATTTGCCAAAAAATTAGAAATACCACATAGGATTTGAATGAAACTCTATTGATAAATGCTCCAGTAATTAATGCTGGTGTAATAATGGCAAACATCATTTGATAAGCAATAAAAATATACTCTGGAAATCGTTTATCCGCCGAATACAAGGTCGAAGGAGTGATTCCGTGATAAAAAGCTTTATCTAGATTCCCGATTATTCCAAAAAAATCAGAACCTGAATCCATATTTCCGCTAAAACAAAGCGAATATCCAAAAGCAAACCAAAGTACCGTTCCTATACCCATAGAAACAAAACTTTGCATCATTATACTTAAAATATTTTTATTACATCCTAATCCGCCATAGAAAAAAGCGAGTCCAGGCGTCATAAGCATCACCAAACTAGTGGCAAGAATCATAAAAGTGGTCAATCCTACGTCTAACATAATTATTTTATTAATTTCGACACAAAATTAACTAATCCTTTCGCAATATCACTAATGTTTATTTTACAAATTTCATATAATTTGTTATGTTTAATTAATTATAATAGGTATCATGTCATAAATTGCAATATTATTTTGGTCAACCCCCTAAAAAATAGGGGTGCAATCAAACAAAAACCGTTATTTATTCTGGTTTTAAATTAATACCACAAAATGAACCTAAAAAAACAACCTAATATTATTTAATCCTCAATTTTATACCTTTGTTTTATCAAAATGACATAAATTATGAATATTAAACTCATCGCCATCGGCAAAACCGATAATAAAAATTTGCAAGCTTTGATTGATGAATATCAAAAACGATTGTCCTTTTATATCAAGTTTGATTTAGAAATAATTCCCGACATCAAAAACGTAAAAAACTTGTCGGAAAGTCAGCAAAAGGAAAAAGAAGGCGAATTAATTTTGGCAAAAATAACACCAACCGACCAACTCATTTTATTGGACGAAAACGGAAAAACCTTTTCGAGTGTTGGATTTTCAGAAGAATTGCAAAAAAAAATGAATTCGGGTGTGAAGACCTTGGTTTTTGTAATTGGCGGCCCTTATGGTTTTTCGGAAACGGTTTACGCCAAAGCACAAGGAAAAATTTCGCTTTCGCTAATGACATTCTCACACCAAATGGTGCGCTTATTTTTTATCGAACAATTGTATCGCGGATTTACGATTTTGAAGAATGAACCTTATCATCATCAATAGGAAGTGGTCAGTTTGCAGTCGCAGTGTTCAGTCATTGCGAGGAACGAAGCAATCTTATTCCTAAAAAGCAATCAGTTTTAATGTCCTAATAAATAAATTCTTCATTGGTCAAATTCAAATCTGGAAAAGGAAATTTTAAACTTTGAATGAAAATTTTGTCCTGAATGTAATTTCCAAAAGTTAAATTTTTTGAAAAACAATATTGAAGATTTATTCCCTTTTCAATTATAAATTCATTCAAAAAAATTTCCAATTTATCTTTCTTTACTATCAAACCGTTTATCCAAACATTATTATTCTTATCAAAAAAGACAATCACACCAAACTTTGGCTTCTCCATTTTATAAACCAATTTCGTAAAAGGTAGAAACGCCATATTCTTGCCAATAGAATCCGCATACGAATAATAATTTTCGGCTAATTCGTTTTTGTGAGCGACTTCATTTCGTTTTTTTTCCTGCAATTTCATAACTTCGGGAATGACCAATCGCAACGGCAATCGCTTGTCGATATTCAGAATCCAATTGGTCGTAATAATGGAGTTTTTCCGGTTTACTTCTGCCAAAGTATCTTTGCCTTTGGTTCTGAAAAAAATATAAATCGGCGAATGATCTACCACATCCGAAACAATCGTAACATTCGATTTGGGCAACAAAATAGCTTCTTTGTTTCCGCAAGAAAACGCAACAAAAAGGAGTATTAAACTAAAATATTTCATTTTCAGGAATTAATTTTATTAAAAATAGTCACGCATTCAACTGCTTCTTTCACATCGTGAACTCGTAGAATTTTTGCTCCTTTGTTTAAGGCAATTGTATTGATTATTGTAGTTCCGTTTAAAGCTTCTTCAGGCGTTTGTTGAAACAAATTATAAATCATAGATTTTCTAGAAACACCCGATAGCAAAGGCAATTCTAACATTTTAAACAACTCTAATTGCTGCAAAACCTCATAATTTTGATCTAAAGTTTTGGCGAAACCAAATCCAGGATCAACAATCAAATCGTTGATGCCAAAACTTCTCGCTCTAGCCACTTTTTCTGAAAAATAGAAAAGAATTTCTTTGACGATATCTTCATAACTTGTCATGGCTTGCATCGTTTGTGGCGTGCCTCGCATATGCATCATTATGTATGGAACATTGTATTTTGCAACAGTTTCCATCATCTTTTCGTCCAGATTTCCAGCTGAAATATCGTTAACAATTGCCGCACCGTTTTCGATACAAATTCGCGCCACTTCGCTTCTAAAAGTGTCAATCGAAATCAAAGTTTCGGGATAATATTCCAAAATCAAATTAACGATGGGAACTATTCTTTGCAATTCTTCCTCTTCCGAAACAAATTCAGCGCTCGGCTTACTGGAATAGGCACCAATATCAATAAATGTTGCTCCATCGCTCAACATTTTCGCTACTTGCGACAGCATTTGACTTCCGTCTTTGTACTTTCCTCCATCAAAAAAGGAATTTGGAGTCACGTTCAAAATCCCCATTACTTTAGGCGATGTCAAATCGATAAGTTGTCCTTTGCAGTTTATTGTCATCTTAAATCAAATTTCGTTTGTCATCATTCTTAAAACAAAATAATTATACTTATTTTTGTGACAAATATACATCATTAAATGAACATTACTTCACAACAATACGATAGCATAGTTGCCATTTGTCGCTCACTATTTATCAATAAAATGAAAGATTACGGCAGTGCTTGGCGCATTTTAAGGCTGCCTTCGCTGACAGACCAAATCTTTATCAAAGCCCAAAGAATTAGAAGTTTACAAGAAAACGAAGTTCGAAAAGTCGATGAAGACGAAACTGGAGAATTCATCGGAATCATTAATTATTCGATTATGGCATTGATTCAACTCGAATTGGGTGTTGTAGATCAACCCGATTTGAATGTAGAAGAGGCAACTCAATTGTATGATGCCAAAGTAAAATTGACCAAAGATTTGATGGAAGCCAAAAATCATGACTATGGTGAAGCTTGGCGCGAAATGCGTGTGAGTTCTTTAACCGATTTGATTTTACAAAAACTACTTCGAGTGAAACAAATTGAAGACAATAAAGGAAAAACATTGGTTTCGGAAGGGATTGATGCTAATTATCAAGACATGATTAATTATGCTGTTTTTGCTTTGATTTTAAGCAATAAAGCTTCAAATGACTAACCAATTTTTGTAACAAATTATATAAAAAATGAAAAATTTCATTGCGCAATTTTCAAGACTTTTTGTTGGAATTTTATTCATTATTTCGGGCTTAATCAAACTCAATGACCCATTAGGATTCTCCTATAAGCTTGACGAATATTTTAGCGAACCCGTTTTTAATATGCCTTTTTTCGTGCCTTATACGTTGGCAATTGCTTTGTTTTTAGTAATTTTAGAAGTGGTTTTGGGAGTAATGCTTCTATTAGGTTATAAATCAAAAACCACCATTTGGAGTTTGCTGTTATTGGTTATTTTATTCACGTTTTTGACTTTCTATTCGGCCTATTTTGATGTCGTTAAAGACTGTGGTTGTTTTGGCGATGCGTTGCATTTAACACCTTGGCAATCATTTTCAAAAGACCTTATTTTATTATTTTTCATTCTAATATTGCTGTACAATCAAAAATATATTAAACCACTTTTTTCGAATAAAACTCAAAATATTTTGGTTATAGCAAGCATTGTTTTGTGTTCATTTATGGGATATTGGGTTTTAAATCATTTGCCATTAAAAGATTTTAGGCCCTATAAAGTAGGAACTAACATCCGAAAATCTATGGAAATTCCAGACAATGCTCCAAAAAGTGTGGTTGAAATGATTTTTATCTATAAAGTGAATGGCGTTGACAAAGAATTTACCGAAAAAGATTTGATGTCTCTTCCGGCAGGTGCTGAATTTGTGGATAGAAAAGATAAAGTTATCGTACAAGGCTACTTACCTCCCATTCACGATTTCAAATTAGATTTAAACGGAGAAGATCAAACCAATATGATTTTAGCTAAAGAAAAATCACTCCTAATTGTGGCTTATGACTTAGAAAAAGCAAATCCAGAAGGTTTAAAAAAAGTAAACGAATTGTATAAAAATGCTACAGCAAAAGGATATTATGTTGCATTACTAACAGGCTCTTCGACTGATGTTATTGAAAATGTAAAAAAGAAATACAACTTTAGTTTTGATTGTCTCTTCTGTGATGCCACAGCCCTAAAAACAATCGAAAGAGCTAATCCAAGTTTTGTTATACTGAATTACGGAACTGTTACTCAAAAAGTTCACTACAATGACATCACAGATTTGAAACTTTAAATTACAATTAATTATGAGTAGTCGAACAGAAAGAAGAAAGAAAAAATGGCTATACATTTTTGTGAGTTCTATTATTTTTGGAATAGGATATTATTTTCTAAACGAGGTTTCAACTTGGTTTGAAGTTCCTTTGGGAGTCACATTTCATGTGATTTTTGGATGTACCTTAATGGCAATTTCTGGAATTTATATTGGCTATTCCATTAAAAAAATGTATTTTACTAAAAGAAAAAAAAGAAGCAAACGAATCTATTTAGAGGATAATAAAGATGAAAAATCGAAATAAAAACAATACTCATCTGTAATTGAATACACTAACAAATTACGAAATCGAAATAGTACAAATCCCTGAAATAATGCACTTTACCCTTCGTTATTCTATTTTTAAAATGTAACTTTGGGCAAAATTTTTAAAAATGAATAAAATACTTCTATTAGTTTTTGCTGTAATTAGTTTTTCTTGTTCTCAAGCCCAAAAAAACTCCTTTTCGAAAGAAGCTTTATCTGAAACTTTACTAGCAACCGACGGAAAACAAGTCACTTTTAAAAATATTTTAAAAAACCACAAAGGCAAAACACTTGTCATCGAAATTTGGGCATCTTGGTGTGGCGATTGTGTCAAAGCAATGCCAAAAATAAAAGAACTACAAACCAATAATCCAAACGCAGATTATGTTTTTATTTCAATGGATAAAACGGCTGATAAATGGAAAGAAGGAATTATAAAGCACGAACTCAAAGGCGAACATTATATGGCTAATGACCAAATGAAAGGCGTGTTCGGAAAAGCAATAGATCTAGATTGGATTCCAAGATATATCGTCATTGACAAAACTGGTAAAATTGTAATTTACAGAGCAATTGAAACCGATTTCGAAAAAATTAATGCCACTTTGAAAGAGTTGAATAAATAGACAGCAATTTCGATGATATTGGTAATTACAAACAAACAATAAAAAACAAACAATAAATAATAAAACACAATTAAAATGAGAAAGAAGATTGTAGCAGGAAACTGGAAAATGCATAAAAATGCAGCTCAAACTGCAGAATTATTAAATGAATTAAAAGCTCAAGTTTCAACTGAAAATAATGCACAAGTAATTGTAGCACCTACTTTTGTTAATTTAGCTTTAGCAACAAGCTTATTAGAAGGAACCTCAATTCAAGTTTCGGCTCAAAACATGCACCAAGCAGCTAGCGGAGCATATACTGGAGAAATTGCAGCCGATATGCTAAAAAGCGTTGGTGTAAACACTGTAATCCTTGGACATTCTGAGCGTAGAGCTATTTTTCACGAAACTGATGCTTTGATCGCAAGCAAAGTGGACGCTGCTTTACAAAATGACATGAACGTTATTTTTTGTTTTGGCGAAGAGTTAAAAGACCGTCAATCAAAAAATCATTTCAATATTGTTGAAAACCAATTGAAAGATGGTTTGTTTCATCTTCAAGCTAAAGATTGGGAAAAAATTGTTTTGGCTTACGAACCCGTTTGGGCAATCGGAACAGGTGAAACAGCTAGTCCAGAACAAGCACAAGAAATGCACGAATTCATCAGAGAAACGGTTCGCAAAGCTTATGGAAGTGATATTGCCGAAGATGTTTCTATCCTTTATGGTGGAAGTGTTAAACCTGACAATGCCAAAGAAATTTTCTCTAAACCAGATGTTGATGGTGGCTTAATTGGTGGAGCAGCACTTAATGCTAAAGACTTTTTAGCCATTGTGAACGCCATCTAAAAATTTAGATTATACTTTTACAGAAATCCTCAATTATGAAAATGGTTGAGGATTTTTTAATTTCATTTCTAAACAATTTTAGCACTATTTTCGTATATTTGAGTTGCATCATTTTTCAAAAAATTAAATGCTCGAATCAAGCAACTCCATCTCTTCAAAACAAAACATATCGCTAGTTCATAGTGGAATAGACTATTTTGCCAGACTTGAACAGATGATTTTAGAATCAGAATTCGAAATTCACATCCAAACTTATATTTTTGAATATGATGCTACAGGGAAAAAAATAATTGCTGCTTTAGAAAAAGCCGCTGCAAAAAATGTAAAAATCAACATTCTCATTGATGGTTTTGGTTCATTAAATTTTCCAACAGAAGTCATTAATAACTTATCTAAAATAGGAATCAATTTCAGAATCTTCTCCCCTTTATTTTCGGCCAATTCATTGTATATCGGACGAAGATTGCATCATAAAGTAATCGTTTCTGATGCAAAAAAAGTTTTAATTGGCGGAATTAATATTGCCGATAAATACCACGGAACTCCAAAAGAAAAACCTTGGCTTGACTATGCGGTTGAAATTACAGACGAAACTATTGCAAAATCTCTTCAAGAATTGTGTAGAGATATGTATTTCAAGAATAGAATTATTCGAAGAAAAAAAATCAAATCTTTCATAGAAAACTCCCATAAAAACTACGTTGCTATCCTTCAAAATGATTGGCTAAAAAGAAAAAACGAAGTTTTCAAAAGCTATATCAACAAAATTAGCACTGCCGAAAAAGAGATTGTAATTGTAAATAGTTATTTTTTGCCTGGTAAAAAGCTGGTTAAAACCTTAAAAATAGCGGCTCAAAATAATGTAAACATCAAATTAATTCTTTCGGGAATCTCGGACGTACCGATGGCGAGAAGAGCTAGTTGTCATTTGTATTCTAAACTTTTAAGATACAATATTGAATTATACGAATGGAAAAAAACTATTTTGCACGGAAAAACAGCAGTTATTGATGGCAATTGGACAACAATTGGCTCTTTCAATCTCAACAATTTGAGTTCGTTTGCCAGCATCGAAATGAATGTAGCCATCGAATCGGATAGATTTGCCAAAGAATATTTAGTCCATCTTTCTGAAATCATCAATCAATGCGAAAGAATTACGGCTGAAACCATTGATACAAAACATAATTGGACTTCAAAATTTACTAATTGGGCTTCGTATTGGCTGTCCAGAATAATCGAAATAATAATTACATTTATTCCACATAAAAGATTTAGAAAATTCTATTAAAGAATAAAAAATACATCACTAAATTTACTGATATTCAACAGATTATTCGTATATTTACTCCAATTCGTTTATATCTTATACACTTATAAATAAGTTGCGCTTTTTTAAAAATAATCCCTTTTTGAAATGGAAACTATTTTAAAAATAATTCGCATTTTTAAGTCCTTCTTACTTGATATTGGAGAACTATCTCTTTTTGCTGGGCGTTTTTTCAAAGAAGTTTTAAAACGTCCTTTCGAATTCAAAGAATTTATCCGACAATGCTACAATATGGGAAACCGCTCTCTTCTTTTAGTAGCCGTTACAGGATTTATCATAGGATTGGTATTTACACTACAATCTCGCCCTACACTTCAAGAATTCGGCGCCGTTTCTTGGATGCCAGCTATGGTCAGCATTTCGATTATTCGAGAAATTGGCCCTATCATTACTGCTTTGATTTGTGCAGGAAGAATTGGTTCTGGTATTGGAGCAGAATTAGGATCCATGAAAGTCACCGAACAAATCGATGCAATGGAAGTTTCAGGAACCAATCCGTTCAAATATTTAGTCGTGACCCGAATTTTGGCCACTACCTTTATGCTTCCTATTTTGGTGCTTTTTGGTGATGCCATCGCTCTTTATGGTTCCTATCTGGTAGAAAACACCAAAGGAAATGTTTCGTTTTTATTGTATTTCAACAAAGTAGCCGAAGCCTTAGAATTTGGTGACTTAATTCCCGCAACCATCAAGTCATTTTTCTTTGGTTTTGCCATCGGATTAGTAGGTTGTTTTAAAGGATATAACTGCAAAAAAGGCACTGCTGGTGTGGGTCTTGCGGCTAATTCTGCTGTAGTTTTTACCTCGATGTTGCTTTTTATAATCGATTTTATTGCTGTTTTTGTAACCGACATTTTTTATGATTTATAAATTATGGAAAACTTTCAATACAATACTGAATCTATCATAGAGATTAAGAACCTGAAAAAAAGTTATGGAGAAAATCATGTTTTAAATGGCTTCAATATGAACTTAGTCGAAGGTGAAAATCTGGTTATTATGGGAAAATCTGGTTCAGGAAAATCAGTAATGATTAAATGTTTGATTGGACTCGAAGACCCTGATAGCGGCACAATTCGCGTGATGGGAAAAGACATTAGCCAATTGAATCACGACGAACTCGATGAACTACGAACCGAAGTTGGATTTCTTTTTCAAGGAAGTGCGCTTTATGATTCGATGACAGTTCGAGAAAATCTAGAATTTCCGCTGAGACGCCATACCAAAAAGTTTGGAGTCATAAAAGACACCACGCCTTTAGTAATGGAGGCCTTAGAAAATGTTGGCTTAGCAAACACCATCAATTTAATGCCAGAAGAACTTTCGGGCGGAATGAAACGGCGAATTGCATTAGCAAGAACCTTGATTTTACAACCCAAAATTATTTTGTATGACGAACCCACCACGGGATTAGACCCTATTACCGCCAAAGAAATAATTATGTTAATGATTTCTATTCAAAAAAAATACAATACTTCGTCTATAATTATAACTCACGATGTAGATTGTGCAAGAGCCATTTCCAATCGAATGATTTTATTAGTAGATGGAATAAATTATGTCGAAGGAACTTTTGAAGAGTTAATTACCTCAAATGACCCTAAAATTCAAGCCTTTTTTAAATAAATACAAAATGGAAAAATCAGCATCACAAAAAATATACCTAGGTTTATTTGTCATCATCGGCTTATTGATTTTAATACTTGCCGTTTATTTTATTGGCGACAAGCAAAAAATGTTTGGCAAAACAAATCACTTAGAAGCCGTTTTTAACAACGTAAACGGCTTACAATTAGGAAATAACGTTCGTTATTCAGGAATTAGCGTCGGAACTGTTCGAGGAATCGAAATGATCAACGACACCACCGTTCGGGTCGATATGATTATAGACAAAGCCATTTTCCCTTTTATAAAAAAAGATGCCATTGCCACAATCAGCTCGGATGGTTTAGTAGGAAATATGATTATAAATATTATTCCAGGTAAAGAAAATCAACCTTCAATTGAACCCGGCGAAACCATTAAGACTTTCAATCGCATTCGAACCGAAGACCTTTTAAACACACTTAGTATAACCAATAAAAATGCAGCAACACTAACAGCCAATTTACTCAAAATTACCGATAAAATCATTGAAGGCAAAGGAACAATAGGTTCTTTGTTGAATGACACTCTAATCTCGAGAGACTTAGGCGAAACGATGCGCTATTTGAAACTAACCACCAAAAGCGCTTCTGAAACGGTATCAAAAATAGACAAAATCGTAACTTCACTAGATAATAAAGACAATGTTTTGGGAGTTATAAAAGATACAGCTGTAGCCCATAATTTAAAAACTACAATGGCAAATTTAGCTCAATCCACTTCCGAAATTAACAAAGTGGTTACTAACCTCAACGCAACAATTCTCAATATTAAAGACGGAAAAGGAAGCATCAACTATCTTTCGAACAATCCCGATTTAGTTCGAAAAATTGATTCGACTATGACCAATCTCAATGCTGCAAGCATCAAACTAAACGAAGACTTAGAAGCTATGAAGCACAATTTTTTACTTCGAGGCTATTTCAAAAAACAAGAAAAGGAAAATAAAAAATAAAGGATTCACTATATATTTTTCAACGCTTCAATCAATAAATCGATTTCTGCTTTGGTATTGAAATGACTAAAAGAAATGCGTAAACTTGGTTTTTTCAAATCTTCATTCGAAAGCATTTCAGCCAAAACATGAGAAGGTTTTATACTACCTGACTGGCAAGCACTGCCACGCGAAACAGCAATCCCTTTCATATCCAAATTAAATAATATCATCGCCGTTTTAGTTTCAGAAATGGGTAATAAAACATTCAAAATGGTATAAATTCCATCGGGATTTCCATTGATTTGAAAATCGGGGAATTCAATTTCTAATCTGGAAATCAAGTATTTTTTTAATTCAAAAATGTAATTTCTTTCGGTTTCTAAATGGGCATACGAAAGTTCCAAAGCTTTTGCCATTCCTGCAATTTGATGAACGGCTTCGGTTCCGGGACGCAAGCCTTTTTCTTGTTCGCCACCGAAAAAAAGAGGTTGCAAACCCGAATTTTTCTTCACATAAGCAAATCCAATTCCTTTTGGTCCGTGAAATTTATGAGCACTTGCTACCATAAAATCGATTGGTGAATGCTGCAAATCAATCTCGATTTTACCAACAGATTGCACCATATCTGAATGAAAAAGGGCATTGTGTTGTTCGCAAATTCGTCCTACTTTTATCACGTCCAAAAGAGTTCCAATTTCGTTATTCACATGCATTAAGCTTACCAAAGTTTTGATTTCCTGCGAGAGCAAATCCACTAAATCGGTCAAATCAATTTCACCATTGGATTTAAGGCTTACAAAATCTACTTGAATTCCAAATTCTTTTTGCAATGACTCAACAGTATGTAAAACAGCGTGATGCTCTATCTTACTTAAAATTATTCTTTTAATATTTAAATCTTTAACTGCCGAGCGAAGAATCCAATTATTAGCTTCAGTTCCGCATGATGTAAAGATAATTTCGGAAGCAGAAACATTCAAAGACTTAGCTATTGTCTTTCTAGAAAGTTCTACAATACTTTTAGCATTTCGTCCAAAACTATGTGTTGACGAAGGATTTCCAAAATCTTCTGTCAATACTTTTGTCATTTCTTGAATGACTTCTGGACGAAGTTGTGTCGTCGAGGCGTTATCGAGATATATTTTTTTCATTGGCACAAAGTTATGAAATAGCTACTAACAACAGGTTTATTTACAAAAAAAACATCACGATAGAAAATACGATATTCTAATTCCAAATCAAAAGTAAATAGCCAAATATGATGCATCAATTATGATTTCATTACGATCAATTGGTAATTTTTTCACTATTTTTGCCAGAAATATATTGAAAATGAAAAGAGTTTTTAGCCTATTGATTTTGGTTCTGTTATTAAACGGATGTGATGACGGGAATTTAACTTTAGAAACCATTGATTTTGAAGATGCAACTACACAAACCTGCAGCGACAATAATATCATATACAAACTAAAAGAAAAAGAAGCTTTATTGCTTGAAATTCCAAAAACTACGTTTGTAAATGAACCATCAAATATTGATTCCGCAACTGGAGATTACATTCCAACTGTTATCGATATTGACAATTCAACTTACAAAGTTGTATATCGTTTTTATGACGGAACTGTAGCAGCTGATAATATTTGCAGTACCATTCCGCCTGCAAAACCTTACGTATCTGATCAATGGACTGCAATATCAGGAAAAATAGAAATAACTACAACTACAATAACATCAGCAGGAAGCATTCCTGGAAGCACCGTAATTACAGGTTACAATCATCGTATTGTTTTTAAAAACATCACTTTTGACAAAGGCAATGGCACTCAAGTTTATGAAACATTTGTTTTTGGAGACTATACCACCTCAGCCACTCCTTTACCTTTCGGTTTTGACAAAACAGTCGAAAAGTGTACTACAACTAAAGATCTTTACAATTATATAAGCGGCGAATCGTTAACGCTTGAAAATATTGATGATGCACTAATTGTCAATATAGAAACACCTTTGAACACACCAAGAACTGCTTTAATTGGATCCGTCAAAAACAAACTGACCTATCGTTTATTCAATGGATTACTTACTCCAAGTTATTTTTGCAACACAATAACACCAGTAATTCCAACAGTAAGTGAAGAATGGAATGCAGTAAACGGCGTGGCGAACGTGAGCGGAATTATAGAAGTTACTACAATAAAAAGCGGAACAACAGCTTTTAAACATACTATAGTTATTAAAAATGCTACTTTAAAGAAAGGAAATAGCAGCTTCAAACTGGGTGATGCATATCTTTATGGAGAATTGATAACCTCCTAATTCAGAAGTAATCTTATTATATTTAACCGAAAAGCCACAAATTAAACCCATCGTTTTGGGCATTAATTTGTGGCTTTTCGGTTTATTTGCTTTTGATTTAAATTTGAATTTTCAACTTAATTAAAACCATTATTTAGTGTTTTGTTTGAAATAAACTTCGGTTGCACCTTGACCATATTTTTGATAATTACCGTCCTGAAAAACAACATTATCATATCGTCCCAATAAAAAATCCAACTCCGATTTTAGTATTCCTTCGCCAACACCGTGAATAAAAACAATCTTAGGAATACGGTTTTTTATAGCAAATTCTATATGCCGTTTGGCCGTTTCGGTTTGTAAAGTGAGTATGTCATAATTAGACATTCCGCGTTTGTTAGGAACCAATTTTTCGATATGCAAATCAAATTCTGGAGCAGGAATTTCACGTTTATCTTTACGCTCTTTGACAAAACTTCTTGGTTTTGGGATTTCTTTTTCTTTAGCAATTTCAGTTATATTTATTCTTTCGATATTATTCATTAAATTGCTGGATTTGTTTATTTTAAGCAATTCGTTGACAAAATAAGTCATCACAAAACCATCGGTAGTTTCTATAGTAACCTGCTTATCTCTGACTGACATTACTACTCCATTTACATCCTCATCTAAAACCGAAACTTGGTCTCCTTTATTGAACATTTTTACAATTTATTTTGGGTTATTAAATACTTTTTTTGGCTTCAGAATTTAAAAGCACTATACTTTAGAAAACTTTTTTTTGATCGGAAAATATTCTCGTTTTTTTTATAAAAATTTCTAATCAATCCATTGCAAATATATTAAAGTTACAGCTGCTGCCGACATAATTATCAAGGATGCAAAACCAAGAATATTGGATATTTTACTATTCGTAAATCTGCCCATCACTTTTTTGTTATTAGAAATATGAAGGATTATGGCAATTAAAACCGGAGCGGTCAAACCGTAAAGTATGGCGGTATAAATTAAAGCTTGTATAGGAGAAATGCCAATATAATTCAACGACAATCCCAATAGCAAAGAAATAGCGATGATAACGTAAAAAGCTTTTGCTTCGTGAAATTTTTTATCTAAACCTTGTTCCCATCCAAAAGTTTCGGTGATAATATAGGAAAGAGAACCACTTAAAACAGGAATGGCAATTAGTCCCGTTCCAATTATTCCAACAGCAAAAAGTAGGTAAGCCAAATTACCCGCCAGTGGTTTTAAAGCAAGTGCAGCTTGTTCGACAGTATTTATTTGATGCATGCCATTATTATACAAAACTGTTCCAGTGGTTAGAATAATAAAATACATTACAAATCCCGAAAAAGACATGCCAAAATCGACATCTTCATTTATTTCGTGAATTATTCTTTTGTTTACAATCAAGTGTTTTTTGTTCTGTTCTTCAACTTCCATCGATGCTTGCCAAAAGAAAAGGTAAGGTGAAATTGTAGTTCCCAAAATACCTACCAAAATACCCATAAACTCTTTGTTGAATTGAATAGTCGGAATCAATGTAGCCTTAAGTATTTGTGACAAATCCTGTTTGTACAAAAACGGCACAATAAAATAAACCAACAGCACAATGCATAAATATTTTAGCGTGGTAGCAATTTTTTGATACGGCAAATAAATAATCAACCCCAAAAGAATTAAAGTAAACAAAACACTAAAATAAGTACCATCAATAGATGGAAACAACAAGTTTCCTACCGCACCCATTCCAGCAATATCAGCCCCAATATTCATCACAATGGCTGGAAAACTAAACAAAAGCATAATATATAAAACTGGGCGTGGATAATTCTCTTTGAGTGCTCCCGTCAACCCATGTGAAGTTACAATACCAATTCTAGCGCACATTTGCTGAATGGCTGCCATTAACGGAAAGGCAATAATTGAAGTCCATAAAGTCGAAAGCCCAAAAGCTGCACCCGCCTGCGAATAAGTTGCAATTCCAGAAGGATCATCGTCACTAGCCCCAGTTACAAGTCCAGGTCCTAGAATTTTCCAAAAATGAACAATTTTATTTTTAATTTTTTTGCTATTATTCATCTTTTAAGTTATTCATCGATTCAAAAAAAACGAACTAAAAACGGGAATACATGCTAATTTACGCATTTAAAAAATATCATTCGAATAATATTAAATTTATATAGATTTCATCTCCTAAAAAAATGCAAAATGAGTCCGTGAAATAAATTTATTTCTTGAATTATTACGGCAATTTCTAAAAACAACTTACTTTTACCTTTTCAACTAACATTTGAATTCTAATATTGTGACTAAAGACGAAATCATAGATACCATTGCTGCTATAAAAAAACATTCTTCCATTGAATATGGAATTAAAACTATGGCAGTAGATTTTACTAAAAAACTATTCTCAACATTATTTGACACCAATGCTCCTCTAGATCAAAGCATTGAAGAACTCGAACAGCTTTTCATGTCAATTTCAAAATTATCTTTTAATAAATCAGATGATGTAAATGAAAGTATTTGGCAACAATTTCTAGAAAAACTACCCTCAGTCCTTGCTAATTTAAATCAGGATGCTGCTTATATCTTAGAAAACGACCCTGCTTCTAATAGTATTGAAGAAGTCTATTTGGCTTATCCCGGATTTTATGCCATTGCTATTTATAGATTGAGCCACGAATTGTATTTGCTCAACATGTTGCTTTTGTCAAGATTGATGAGCGAATATGCACATCATACTACTGGAACTGATATTCATGCTGGAGCCACTATTGCTTCACCTTTTTTTATTGACCATGCTACTGGAATTGTAATTGGAGAAACCACTGTCATCGAAAAAAATGTCAAATTATATCAAGGTGTTACTTTGGGAGCCTTGAGCGTTAGCAAAGACATGAAAAACACCAAAAGACATCCAACCGTTGAGAAAAATGTGTGTATTTATGCCAATGCTACTATTTTGGGCGGAGAAACCACCATTGGAAAAGACAGCATTATTGGAGGAAATACCTGGATAACCAAATCGATTCCAGCAAAATCTATTGTAACCAACACCACCATTACCGAAGTAAAAATCAAAGAATTAAAATAATGCAATTTAAAAAATTATCAGATCTTATCGGAAACACGCCTTTAGTCGAAAGCGTGAATTTGGTAAAGAATAAAAACGTCAAACTTTTGCTCAAACTCGAAGGAAACAATCCCGGAGGAAGCGTAAAAGACCGTGCCGCTTATAATATGATTGCATCGGCAATAGAACGGGGCGACATCAAAAAAGGTGACAAACTCATTGAAGCAACCAGCGGAAATACTGGAATAGCTTTGGCGATGATTGCCCAATTATTCAATGTAGAAATTGAACTTGTCCTGCCCGAAGATTCTACAATAGAACGCACTCAAACGATGCGAGCTTATGGTGCAACGGTAATTTTGACTCCCGCAAGCGAAGGAATTATTGGTTCCAGAGATTATGCCGATAAAAAAGTAGCCGAGGGCGGATATGTAATGCTCAACCAATTTGCCAATGACGACAATTGGAAAGCCCATTACAAAACCACTGGACCCGAAATTTGGAACGACACCCAAGGAACGGTAACTCATTTTGTTTCGGCAATGGGAACAACAGGAACCATCATTGGAACTTCGACTTATTTGAAAGAAAAAAAACCAGCCATCCAAATTGTGGGTGCACAACCCAGTGACGGTTCACAAATTCCAGGAATTCGAAAATGGCCAAAGGAATATTTGCCTAAAATATTCGATGCCTCAAAAGTCGATGTCGTGATGGAAGTTTCAGAAACAGAAGCCCGCGAAATGACCAAGCGATTGGCCAAGGAAGAAGGCATTTTTGCCGGAATGAGCAGTGGCGGTTCCGTAGCTGTGGCCGTAAAACTGGCCGAACAAATGGAATCCGGAGTGATTGTAGCTATTATTTGTGACCGAGGCGACCGCTATTTGTCTTCGGATTTGTTTGATTAATAACAACTTTTTAAACATAAAAAAAGGCTCGATTGCAAAACAAATCGAGCCTTTTTTATTGGATACAAACCTGAATTTAAACCAAACTGGCTTCGGTAGAAATTTCTGTGTCGAATAATTTTGAAATGGGACAATTTTCCTCGGCTTTACTAACCAATTCTTGAAAAGTCTCGTTGGAAATCCCTTTGATTTTGGCACTTACGGTAAGATGAGAACTCACAATTCTACCTTCTAATAAATTGATGTCACATTTAGTTTCGATGCTTTCAATTTCAAAACCACCCTCAGTAATATAGGCCGAAAGTTGCATTGTAAAACATCCAGAATGTGCTGCGGCAACCAATTCTTCTGGATTGGTACCAATTCCTTGTTCAAAACGAGATTTAAATGAATATTGGGTGTTTTGCAATATTCCACTTTGTGTAGTCAAATGTCCGGCGCCTTCTTTTAGAGAACCATTCCAAACTGCGGTTGCGTGTCTTTTCATAACAATACGTTTAATGTTTACTCAAATTTAAGACTATTAAAACCAATAGATTAGCTCTTTTTGTCATTTAACTAAATTTTAAAACATGCCACATACATTTGTTTCCAATACTGCAATAAATAGGAATTACCCACAGAAATCATTATTTTTGTTCAATAACACATTGCCATTTCATCCCATACACCATCATTTTACATTATGTCAAACGAATTGCAATTACAAGACTGGCCCTATTTTAAAAAATACCAAGAAGACAATGCCAAACTCCCTCTTTTGAAAACAGGAGAACAAAGAATCGTATTTATGGGTGATTCTATAACCGAGTTTTGGTCGTTACATTGTCCTGAGTTTTTTATTGGAAAACCGTATATAAACCGTGGCATTAGCGGTCAAACCTCTCCTCAAATGCTCGTTCGTTTCAGAGCCGATGTAATTGCTTTAAAACCCTCGATTGTGGTCTTATTGGCTGGAGCCAATGATCTTGCGGGAAACACAGGGCCTTCGACTCTTGAAATGATAACAGATAACATTTTTTCGATGGCTGAATTGGCCAAAGTTCACCAAATCAAAGTGATTCTCTGTTCTGTTTTGCCTGCTTATGATTTCGATTGGAGACCCAATTCTTTTCCTACCGAAAAAATCATACAACTCAATAAAATGATAAAAGAATATGCCGATACCAATGAAATTATGTATTTGGATTATCATTCAGCATTGGTGGATGAACGAAAAGGATTAGATGCTAACTTTACTAACGATGAAGTTCATCCCAATAAAAAAGGCTATGAAGTGATGGCACCGCTTGTGGAAAAGGCGATAGATAAATTAATATCAAATCTATAAAAACCAACAATATGAACTACAGAAAACTAGGCAAAACCAATTTCAACATCTCCGAAATAGGATTGGGAACTTGGCAAGTGGGCGGAAAATGGGGTTCGCCCTTCAATGATAAAACTGCCGACGAATTGATTAATACTGCTATTGACAATGGAGTAAATTTCATTGATACTGCCGATGTGTATGAAAATGGTTTGAGCGAAACAGCCGTTGGAAGAGTCGTTCGTTCTCGTTCGGAACGTATTTATGTAGCCACTAAATGTGGTCGCCAAATCAATCCGCACATGAATGAAGGCTATCAACCCAAGGTTTTACAAAAATTTGTGGAAGATAGTTTGAAAAGAACTGGACTCGAAACTTTGGATTTAATTCAATTGCATTGCCCGCCAACCGAGGTGTATTATCGTCCCGAAATCTTTGAATTGTTTGACCGTTTGAAAGAACAAGGAAAGATTCAAAACTTAGGCGTTAGCGTCGAAAAAGTGGAAGAAGGACTCAAAGCGATTGAATATCCAAATGTAACAACGGTTCAAATCATTTTCAACCTATTTCGTCAACGACCATCCGAATTGTTTTTCAAGGAAGCCCAAAGAAAAGACATCGGCATCATTGCAAGAGTTCCATTGGCTAGCGGCCTTTTGACTGGGAAATTTGATTCTAAAACCACTTTCGAAGCCCAAGACCACCGCAATTTCAACCGAAACGGAGCCGCTTTCGACAAAGGGGAAACTTTCTCTGGAATTGATTACGAATTGGGTTTAAAAGCAGTAGAGGAACTAAAATCTTTGTTTCCTGAAGTTTCTAATTTGGCACCAATTGCCCTGCAATGGATTTTGGGTTTTAAAGAAATCAGTTGTATTATTCCGGGAGCTTCAAATTCTAGCCACGTTCAATCTAATTTATCGGTTTATGATTTGCCTCAACTCACACCAGAGAAAATAGCAGCGATGAATGCTATTTACGAGCAATACATTAAACCAGAAGTGCATCAATTGTGGTAATAAATATTTAAAATGTTTAGCCACAGATTGCTTCGCCTATTCGCTGACGCTCGGGTCACAGATTTTTACAATAATTTAAAATCTGTGAATCTGCGGCTATTTTAAAAAATATAAATGTTCAAAAAATCCAAATTCAAAGAATGGTTTGACCGGTATAAATATGCCGAAATTGCTGCTACATCGGCAGCTTTGTCGAGTTCCCAATTCAGTCGGATTTTTGATGGAGTGACTACGGCTTATCTAATTACTTTTGCCGAATATTTTGCTTTTTATGGTGTCATTCTTTTTATGGCCTACAAAAAATTGATGGACTCGAATCGGTCATTGAATCAAAAAACACCGCCGAAAGAAATTGTAGTATTGATTCGAAATTTACTGCTGGAATTTGGTTATCCTGCCATTTTGGATTTCTTTTTTATCCGTCCGTTTTGTATGTATTGGATGCCTGTTTTAACTGGTAATTATTTTATCGGAATTCTATTTGGAAAAATTACTGCCGATTCTATTTTTTATGGTCTCGCCATCATAAATTATGAATGGATAAAAAGGAAATATTAATTTGAAGCTTCGTTTAGTATTTACTTTCATAATTAGGACAACCAAAACATTTTACATTCAAATCGAACTGATAGGTCAAAGACAATTCATAAATTCCGCCAGAATTTCCAATTTTTGAAGTGCTAAAATCGTGAGACAATCCAAATTTTAAATGTTCGTATTGCAAACCGCCGAAAAAATTAACAGAAGTTACCAAATGACTGTTTTCAGTCTTTGTCCAAGGATTCATTGCTGTAGAAACACCAAAAAACACCGTTCGAAACATAATAGAAGTGCCTAAATCCAACCTATTGTATTGCCCTTGATTCATATAATTTGCCGATACCTGAAACTTAGTTTCATATGGAAAGGCAACAACGTCTAAATAATCGACTACTAGGAATTCATATCCCATATTGGCCGAAAAAAACATATCCAGAGGCAGATTTTTTTCATCAACAAATGAAATATTGGGTTTATTGATGTGTTTTAAAGACAAACCAAACCAAGCTTCTTCGCTATTGATGAGCATTCCTACTGAAAAATCGAAGAAATTAAATTTGTCATTCAAAACTACAGGATCACCACTAACTGGGTTGATAACCCCAGAACCAATGTTAATTTGGTCACTCAATACTAAGCCACCAAAACCAAATGATTTGGTTCCAAAACCAATTTCTATCGCGGGTCTAAAATACCAATTGTCATTTAATGTTACTCTATAAGCATAATTCAGATTCAATTGGGTAAAACTATAATGGGTATTATTCTCTCTATGACTCAAGACGCTTCCTCCCAAACCGCTATTCATTCCTTCGCTCCAAGTATTGAGAAAAGCATAATCAGTATCAATTTTTAAATCCAAATCGGGCCATTGCGATCGATGTAATACTCCAGCGTAAGTGGTTTCAAGAAAACCAGAATAGGCAGGATTTAAGGTTTCTGGAATGATGAAATATTGTGTAAATATAGGATCTTGCGCTTTTGATTGAGCGAAAAAGAAGCAGCATAATAGCGTAAAAAATAGTCTAAATTTCATTGTTATTATTTTATAAGTACAAATGCTCCTTGATCCTTAATGGTAGTTCCGTAAAATGCTTTGGCAATAATTTTATAATAATAATTACCGTTTTCAGCTTCTTTAAAATTTATTTTTCCGTCCCATCCTCGAATAGAATCACCAGATTCAGAATAGATTAATGCTCCCCAAGTATCATAAATATCAAAATGAATGTCTTTTAATCCTGAAAAAACGGGTGCGAAATAATCATTCATTCCATCATTATTGGGTGTAAAGGCTGTTGGTGGAATTAAATTATATCCTTTTTTAATATCCAACGTAATGGTATGAATATAGACACATCCAAAAGGATAAGTGACGGTTTGATTCACGATGTAACTGCCTTCTTTTTTATAGATATGAATTGGATTTATTTCAGTCGAAAAAGTGCCATCACCAAAATCCCAAGAAATATTTGTAAAATCTCCTGTTGCAGCATTAGTAAATTGAATGGGATCTTCTATTGAATAAGAACCATAAGTAGTAAAGGCAAATGAAGTTGTGGAAAAGGACGGGCTTCCTAGTTTTGGGATATTTACATTGAAAGTATAATTGTTTTTGCATCCAATGTTATCCGTAACGTCTAGAATTACAGTTCCGTTTTGATTGGTAGTCATCATTTCGTTATTCGAACCGCTAACCGTACCACTAGACCAATGCAACTGATAAGGTGGAACCCCTCCTGAAATCTGAGCAATAAAGGCTTGTTTCACATATTTAGTATCACAATTAAAGTCGGTTTTTGTCTCAACTGCAACAACAATTGGTGGCGGTCTGTTGATTACATATTGGGCAGTTTTCACACAACCTCTTGAATCAGTAACGGTTACTAAATAATTTCCTGCTGGTATATTTGTTAAATCTTCAGTGGTAGCTCCGTTAGACCAAGCATAAGTAAAAGGTGCAGAACCACCAGAAACCAAAAGATTTATAGCTCCCGTATTCGCATCATTACAATCTAATGCATGAGTTAAATTAGCCGAAAGCACTAATAATTGTGGTTCTTGAATGACAAAAGTTCTAACAATTTGACAAGGTTTACTGTCGGTTATGGTTACGGTATAACTGCCTGGACCCAAATTATTTCTAACATTTCCAGCTGTTGCACTATCGTTCCATTTCAAAACAACAGGAGCAATTCCTCCCACTATATTCAAATTAATACTTCCATTATTAGCACCAAAACAAGTAATATTTTTGACTACAGGATTAATCGTAAAAATTGGGGGTTCTGGAATGTTAACATTCAGTGATTTTTGGCATCCCAAAGCATCTGTTACAGTTATTAGATAATCGCCTGCCGATAAATTGTTTTGATAAAGACCACTTCCTAAATTGCTCCACAAAACAGTGTAAGGTGCAATTCCACCAGAAATAGTGATTGTAATCGAACCATCGTTATCGCCATAACATATTATTGGAGTGGTAACTGCATTGATACTAATTTCGGAATTTTGCGTCAATGTTACCGATAGATTTTTAGAACAACCTGAATCATCAGTTACTGTCAAATTATAAGTTCCAGCAGGAATAGCCGTTAAATTTTGATTGGTACTTGTAAAACCATTTGGTCCCGTCCAAGCAAAATTATATCCCGAAACTGAAGGCGTCCCTCCTACCACATTTACATTTATAGCTCCTGTTGCAGTTCCATAACAAAGTATATCGGTTTTACTCACTAAATTCAAAGCCAAAACTGGGGGTTCTGTAATAGTAAAAGTCGCTTTTTTGGGTCCACAATTATTTGCATCCGAAACGGTTACTTCATATATTCCGGGACTTAACCCTGATAAATCTTCAAGAACTGAAAAAGGAATTCCGTTTTTTGTCCAAGAATAAGTATAAACTGGAGTTCCACCGGTTACGGTAATTTGAATTTCACCATTAGCATTGCCAAAACAAGTGATGTCTTTTTCTAAATCGGTAGTGATGACAATATCGGCAGGTTCGGTAATGGTGTATGTTTTTGAAAAAGGACAACCTCCATTATCCAAAACAGAAATCGTATAATTTCCTGGTGATAAATTAGTAATATTGGATGTGCTAGATGTAAATCCATTAGGACCTGTCCAAGAAATACTATATGGATTGCCCGAACTAAAAGGAACACCACCTGTAATAGTCGTTTGAATACTTCCATTATTAGCCCCAAAGCAAGTACTGTTTTTCAGAATACTATTCGGATTAATGGAAGGATTTACAGTTACAACGACTGAAAAATTATTCCCAACACAAGTCCCCGATTTTGGAGTTACAGTATAAGTAACCGTTGATGGATTAGTGGTTGTATTGATTAAAGTTTGGCTTATATTGGTTTGAGGAATCCCTTCTGCCGAAGCTCCAGTTACTGAACCTACAGGGCTTACGGTTGGATTTGTCCAAGTATATGTAGTTCCTACTGGCACAATATTTCCTCCAGAATTAGTTGGAGAAACTGTGAAAGCTGTAGTACTACAAATAGTTGCAGTTTCAGAAGCTATTACTGGATTTGGATTTACAACTACTGATGCTGGAAGGGTAGTTATCACTGAACATCCTCCAGATAATGAAGCGAATGTTACCACACAATAATAATATAATGTTCCAGTAGAAATTGCTGGCGGTGCAAAAGTTGGATTTGTTGCACCTGAAATTATAGTTCCACCACTATTTGAATTTACACTATTCGAAAACCATTGATAGGTTGGAGTTCCTACTCCATTTGTATAAGTAAAAGACAATAAAGTTGGGCTTCCATTTACACAAACCGAACTAGAAATAGGTTGATTGTTGATGGCTGGAGCCAAGTTAATTATGACTTCTGAAGTAGTAGTTGTAACAGCGCAACTAGCTCCATTTATTTGGCTAATCAAACAATAATAGTAGGTTGTTCCTGCACTATTTGTTGGGGGAATAAATGAAGCATTCGTTTCTCCAACTATGGCAATCCCTGAACTTGTGTTGTTTACATTAGAGCTAAACCATTGATAGGTATAAGCGGTTGCTATTCCTCCAGAAGCTACTACAGATAAGGTAGTTGAAGGTGAATTTTGACAAACTGTTTGGGTTGCTATGGGTTGTGTGGTAATAATTGGATCATTAACCACGATTATTTCGGCCACATTAGAAGTAATTGCACCACAACCGTTTCCGCTAAAGTTAAGCACAGCATAGTAATAATACGTTCCAGAAATAGTAAAAACAGCGGGGGTAAAAGTTGCATTTGTAGCTCCTGAAATTAAAGTTCCTCCAGAATTGGAATTGGTTGTATTAGAATACCATTGGTATGAAACCGTTCCAGTTCCTCCTGAAGAACTTACTGTTAATGGATTTGAAATAGTTCCTCCCACACATAGACTTTGTGTTGGCGTTGGTTGTGTTGTAATTGTTGCTCCAGCATTAATAGTAACATTGGCAGCATTTGAAGTTATACTAGAACAGCCACCCGTTGCAGGCAAAGTAATAATACAATAATAAAAAATTGTTCCTACAGGAGTATTGGGTGGACTAAAAGTTGAACTTGTTGCTCCTAAAATCAATGCCCCGCCTGAATTTGAATTTACTGAATTACTATACCATTGATAACTTGGAATTCCAACTCCATTCGTATAAGTAACGGATAAAACAGTTGGTGTTCCTCCTAAACAGACTGTACTTGAAACTGGTTGATTTATAATTGTTGGTGCAGCATTAACTATCACCGCTGCTGTTGCGCTAGTCACACTACAACCCAAAGTGCTTTGATTAATCAAACAATAGTAATATAGTGTTCCAACAATTGTCGTTGGTGGCAAATAAGTATCGGTAGTAGCACCAGAAATTAATGTTCCTCCTGAATTGGAATTGATTGTATTTGAAAACCATTGATATGAAAAAATACCGTTTCCGCCAGTTGCACTAACTTGCAAACTTTGTGGAGTTGCGCCTTGACAAAGCGTTTGTGAAACCAATGGCTGAGAACTGACTGTTGGGTCAGTATCAACAATAATTGTCGCCACATTGGAACTTGCAGATCCACAACCTGTTCCTGTTGAACTGACAATTGCATAATAATAAAAAGTCCCCGCACTACTAAAAATTGGTGGTGTATAAGTTGCATTTGTTGCCCCTGAAATCAAAGTCCCTCCTACATTTGAATTGGTAACATTAGAATACCATTGATAAGAAACGGTTCCTGTTCCGCCTGAAGAGCTGACTGTTAAAGGACTTGGAATAGTTGCTCCAACACAAAGGTTTTGTGAAGGCTTGGGTTGTGTACCAATAGAAATAATTGGACTTATTGTTATCGCTGCAGTTGTGGATGTAATGTTTGAACAACCGCCCGAAGGCAATGTAATAATACAATAATAATAAACCGTTCCAACAGTTGCAGATGATGGAGTGAAAGTTGCGTTTGTTTCGCCAGGAATTAAAATTCCAGAAGTGTTGTTATTTACAGTATTAGAATACCATTGATAAGTTGGTGTTCCTGTAACTCCACTCAAAACAACAGTTAATGGGGCAAGAATTCCGTTTTGACAAGCTGTATTTGAAACAGGTTGATTTGTGATTTTCGGGGCTGGAATTACTGTTATAACATAATTTACAACTGCTCCGGGGCATCCTCCTAAAGAAGGAGTTATGGCATAAGTAACTGTTCCTGAGGTCAAACTTGTAGTCGAAATAGTTTGTATCGGAATTGTATTCGCTCCTGATGGAATAAAACCTGTAATTCCCGAAGTTGCTGTTGCAGTCCAAGAATAGGTAGCTCCAGCTGGATTCGAGCTTAGATTTACCAATGTTGTTTGAGAACCAGAACAAATCGTTTGATTCAAAGGTGTATTGGTAATAACTGGAACATCTTTAATAGCAAATGATTCTGTTGCTGTTGTAGAAACTCCACATTCATTAGTGACCGTTAAGGAAACTGTATAATTTCCAGAACTTGAATAACTAATAGAACCTGGATTTGCAACTGTTGAGGAAGAGGGTGTTCCTCCAGGAAAACTCCAAGCATAAGTTAATGTGCTTGAAGCAGGTGCACAACCATTTACAACCGCAATTGGACTAATTGATGTTGGCCCACAAAAATCTGGAATCGCATTTATGGTGACAGTTGGTGGTTGTTTGACAATTACAGTTTGAATTGGTGACACTACCGTACCGCAAGAATTTGTTGTACTTAACCTGATAGAGTAAGTACCCGGCGTCACAAAATTAAAGGTAGCATTTGCCGAAGTTGCACTTCCTGTTACATAATTCCAAACGGCTGGAGATACTCCACAATTACCACCAGCATATGTTACAGTCCATAAATAAGTGGGAGCCACACAAGAATTAGTTATTACTGTTGTATTATTAGTGGCTACTACAAGTGGTGTGCAACCTTCGGTTTTGTCTAATGTGAATTGAGGAACCAATGGCGCTTCAATACATATCGTTTTTGTGATTGGAGCTGAAAACCCACAATAGGCTTGAGCAATTAAAGTTACAGTATAATTTCCAGGAACAGTATAGGTGTGATTTGGACTTATTTGTGTTGACGTTGTTCCATCTCCAAAATCCCATTGATAAATTGCATTCTGAACACAATTCTGATTATAACCCGCTAACGAAGTATTGGTAAATGATACATTCGTATTCAAACAAGCAGGTGTAGATGCTATCGCAAAATCTGCTACAGGTTTTGAATAAATTGTTATGTTTGATACAGAACTAGGTGTATCTCCACAAGCATTTGAAATAGTTAATAAAGCTGTAAATTTTGGACTTGGGCAATTTGATATGGTATAGGAATGTGGAATTGGAAAATTAGTAGATAAAGAAGGATTTGCAGCATTAAAATAAGACGAACTTTCTAAATTGGCTTGGGTTAAATGCACAATTGGCGTACCATCTCCATAATCTATATCATAAACTGTTCCTGCAGAATTATTTCCCCAATTCGAAATTGCAAAATTTATAGGAGCGGTTGGTGCACATAGATTTTGAGTGCTTCCTGGGCTTACAATTCCCCCCGAAGGATTTGTCACATTCTTGATTACATAGGTTTTAGAATTACTACAACCATTTGTACCTTGAGCAGTAATAATCATATTATAAGCTCCGACTAGTGAATAGGTATGAGTAGCTGGAAAAGTTGCATTAGTAACAATGGTAGTTCCATCACCCCAATCTATACTGTAAGAGTTTGCAACTATACACGCAGAGGCAGAAGTATTTCCTACTGTTATATTAAAAATAGGATTAGAAGCTGCATTGGAACAATTATTAAATGGGTCGAAACCATTGTTAACATCAACAAAACTAATATCTGGTTTTTGAATAACAATAATGGGATGAGAAACAATTGAGGCTACACATCCATTGGCATCAGTAACTTTTAATGTAACCGTATAAGTACTCGTTGCACAACCTAACGAAGTAAAGACATGACTAGGATTTGCCAAAGTAGAAATTGGTGTTCCATCTCCAAAATCCCAAACATATGAAAAGGGCGCTTTACCTGTTGTAACGGTGGAAGTAAATTGAACAACAGTTCCTGAACATTGATTATCATTAGTAAAAGAAAAAGCTGCAACTGGCAAAGCATTTACCGTTACGGTAGCAGTTCCTGTTTGTAGAATTTCAGTTGTGGGTGCTGAAGAATCGTGAACACTTACCAAAGTATAAGCAAAAGCACCTGCAATTGCTGTAGGGACATTTACAGTAAAAACATCACCTGTTGATGGAGCCGAAATGATATCTGCTCCCCCATTAATCTTATAGGTAAAAACATAAGGAGCTGTTCCTCCAACTCCTTTAAAAGTAATTACTGGATTTGTAGCATTTTGACAAACAGTCGCATTACCACTAATAGTCGCTGTTGGCAAAACCAAAGCACTCTCGACTTCTAAGTAAACACCATTATTCTCAGCATACAAATTACTAGCTGAAAATATAAAAAGATAAAGAAGGACTAGTGTACAAAACTGTTTCATAATTCTATTAATTTTTACCTCCTTTAACTCGCTGAAAAAAATATTTTTCAAATATAAACAATTACAATTAGGATTGCTTTATGGTTTTTCACAAAAGAACAGCTATTTTACAATCATTTATTTAAAAGAAACTCTGTTCTACTAACAAAAACACAAACAACTATTAAAATTTATTTGTAAAATCTTATGCTGATTTAGTTTACTATTTTTATTCATATTTCATTTAGCCAAAAGTTCTACTCTAAATATAATTAAACTTTCCTGCAATTAACTTTAACAAAAAAAGTTGAAACATTAACTTCATTAAACTTCAATCAAAAAGATTTTTCGTCCAATAATTACCTTAAAACGACATCTTTTCAAAAATATTTCCCAATTTGAATTTATAAAACCATTCAAAGACTTATTTTTGCGCTATGGCAAAGAAAAATACAGACAAGATCGTTTTTGATCATATAAAAGTCCTTGATGCAGGTGCAAAAGGCGTATCGGTGGCAAAAGCCCCAGATGGAAAAGTAATTTTTATTCCCAACGTGGTTCCGGGTGACGTAGTTGACGTGCAAACTTTCAAAAAGCGTAAAGCGTATTATGAAGGAAAAGCGGTGAAATTTCACGAATTCTCAGAACACAGAATCGAACCCATTTGCGAACATTTTGGTGTTTGTGGCGGTTGCAAATGGCAGAATATGAAATACAGCCAACAATTGTACTACAAACAAAATGAAGTTCAGAATCACCTACAACGCATCGGAAAAATAGAACTCCCCGATTTTGAACCGATTTTAGGATCCGAAAAACAATTCTTTTACAGAAATAAAATGGAATTTTCGTTTTCGAACAGCCGTTGGTTAACCGAAAAAGAAATTGGCAGCACCGAAGATTTGGGCAACAGAAATGCTCTTGGTTTTCATATTCCAAAAATGTGGGATAAGATTTTGGACATCAATAAATGTCATTTACAGGAAGACCCATCCAATGCTATTCGCAATGAAATCAGAGCTTTCGCCAATGATAATAATTTAACTTTTTTCAATCCACGAAATCACGAAGGCTTACTTAGAACCTTGATGATGCGAACAGCTTCAACTGGTGAAATTATGGTTTTGATTCAGTTTTTCGAAAATGACAAAGCCAATAGAGAATTACTTTTGGATCATCTCTACAATAAATTTCCGCAAATTACATCATTGCAATATGTGATCAACAATAAAGCAAACGATACTTTATACGACCAAAACATCAAATTATACAAAGGTCGTGATTACATTTTGGAAGAAATGGAAGGTTTGAAATTTAGCATTAACGCTAAATCTTTTTACCAAACCAATTCTGACCAAGCATTCGAATTGTATAAAATTACTCGTGATTTTGCTGGATTAACAGGCACGGAAACAGTTTATGATTTATATACTGGAACAGGAACCATTGCCCAATTTGTTTCTAAAAAAGCAAAGAAAGTGATTGGTGTAGAAAGCGTTCCCGAAGCAATTTTGGATGCCAAAGCCAATGCTGAACGCAACAATATAACGAATTGCGAATTCTATGTGGGTGATATGAAAGTGGTTTTCAACGAAAGTTTCATCGCTCAACACGGCAAACCCGATGTTATTATTACCGACCCACCAAGAGACGGAATGCACAAAGACGTGATCGAACAAATACTGAAAATCGAACCCGAAAAAGTAGTTTATGTCAGTTGTAATTCGGCAACTCAAGCTCGTGATTTGGCCTTAATGGACGAAAAATACAAAGTTACCCGAGTGCGACCTGTGGATATGTTTCCGCAAACGCATCACGTAGAAAATGTTGTACTTTTGGAAAAGAGAAAATAGATTACAGTCCCGAAGTTTCGGGAGCAGATTTTAGATTTCAGTAATTTAGTGGATAATAATTGCCATTTAAAATAATATGAAAAAAATACTTTCGATTTTATTGCTTGTGATTGTCACTTCCTCGAGTTGCGAGAAAGACGATATTTGCGATGCCAATACACCTACAACTCCCCGATTGGTGATTGATTTTTATAACATTACCACTCCATCTGTCAAGAAAAATGTGACCAATCTAAAAGTTGTTGGAGATGGAATGAAAGAAGGAATTGTTTTTAATTCAAGTGCTACGGGTGATGACCAATATCTAACTAGTGGAACCTCCATTTCAATCCCACTAAAAACAGATGCAAATTCAACCAAATTTAGTTTCACTCTCAATTCGGGCAATCCGAATCCTACCTTGATTGATATTGATGAAGTAACTTTTAATTATACTAGAGAAAATGTTTTTGTATCAAGAGCTTGCGGTTTTAAAACCCTTTTTACTTTTGATCCAACCAATCCCTATATTCATACAGCAGTACCATCAACAAAAACAAAATGGATGCGAGTCATTTCAATCGAAAAAAGTAACATAGCCAACGAAAATGAAACACATGTTAAAATATTTTTTTAGTATTGGACTTTTGATGACTGTGTTTTGTATTCAAGCACAAGAAACTACTCCAACTACTAAGTCGCTAGATAAAACAAAAACAGAGGGAGTTATTCCTGCATCGCCAAAACAAGCAAAAGCAAAACCATCGTCTGCTACAAAAACCGATACTATTGTTCCTATAAAAAAGGATCGTTATGGCGTTAGAGTTGGATTGGATTTGTATAAATTGACTCGAGGACTATATGATTCAAACTACAAAGGAATTGAATTGGTGGGAGATTATCGCTTTACTAAAAATTACTATTTGGCTGCCGAAATTGGAAGCGAAGACAAAACCACCGAAGACGACCGATTAAACACCACTACCAAAGGAACTTACATAAAATTTGGATTTGATTACAATGCCTATGAAAACTGGCTGAATATGGAAAACATTATCTCCATCGGTTTACGAGGCGGTTTCAGTACTTTTAACCAAGAATTAAACAGTTACAAAATCTACAACACCCAACATTATTGGAACGAAATGCCTTGGATTGAATCGGGTAAATCATTTAACGGTTTAACTGCCGGTTGGATAGAAGTTGTTGCTGGTGTGAAAGTAAAAGTATATAACAATATATTTGTGGGCTTTAGTCTTCGAATGAACACGCTACTTTTCGAAAAGAAACCAGACGAAAACTTCGAAAACCTTTATATACCAGGCTTCAACAGAACGTATGCTGGAAATTTTGGAGCTGGATTTAACTATACCGTTACTTATTTTATTCCTTTGTATAAGAAAACAGTAAAACCGAAAGAAGTAGTAAAAAAAGAAATTAAGTAATATCCTTAATTCCTTTTATAAACAACCAAGACATAAACAATTTTTCGCCGTCTTTAGTTTTCGCAGCCTGAAATTTTGGTCCTAAAATGGTTCCAACCACAAAAGCGGTAAACTGAATCCACAATCCCTCCAAATTGGTGTATTTTCCAATCAAAAATTGGAACGAAATAAATAATATTGCAAAACACCCCAATTGGAAAAGAAAAGCACGTACTTGTAATTTTGTCATTTTTTTTAATGTATTAAATTTCTGCAAACTGATTACTGAACATTGTCATCTGTAGCCTGAAACTTAGTTCTCTTGCTCCCTTCGTACATTTCATATTTTACTAATCTCGCTTCGATACTGGCGTTGAATAATTTGATTTTTCGGGATGGTTTCAGTCCCACAAATTTTAATGCTTCCAGATTTCCAGTGATAAACCAAGCGTTGGTTCCTGGGTAATTTTTCTTCAAAGTGTCGCCAATATTCTTGTAGAATTGCTCCATATGAATATCCAATCTCTCATCATAAGGCGGATTAAATACAATATGCAACTTCCCTTCTGATGTTTTTTCGGTATCAAAAAAGTTTCTTTCTTCGATAGTAATATATTCGTCCAAATTGGCATTTTTGATGTTGTCTTTGGCTTTTTGAATAGCAGATGGCGCTTTATCGTAGCCTTTTATGCTGTGATGAAATTCCCGAACTTTTTTCAAAAGAGAATCCATAATTTGGTCAAACAAATCGTTATCCCAATCTTTCCATTTTTCGAAAGCAAATTCTTTACGGTTAATGTTGGCTGGAATATTGCAAGCTATCATTGCGGCTTCCGCCAAAAAAGTTCCCGAACCACACATTGGATCCAAGAAATCAGTTTGACCGTCCCAACCCGAAAGCAACAAGATTCCCGCTGCCAAAACTTCGTTGATTGGAGCAATATTAGTAGCCAATCGATAGCCTCTTTGGTGCAACGAATTCCCGGAAGTGTCTAATGCTACCGAAACTTGGTCTTTGTCAATATGAACATTAATTCGCAAATCGGGATGAATTTTCTCAATACTCGGACGCTGACCTGTTCGTTCGCGAAACTGATCTACGATGGCATCTTTACATTTTTGGGAAACAAATTCCGAATGATTAAAATAAGTAGAATGCACAGTAGCATCAATCACAAAAGTCTGATTGGCATTCAAATATTTTGACCAGTTTACACCTGAAATGCCTTTATACAAAGCCTGTTCATTGGTCGCTTTAAAAGAATAAATAGGTTTCAGGATTTTCAAGGCAGTTCTCAAAGACAAATTGGCTTTGTACATAAAACCCTTATCCCCTTTGAAGCTCACCATTCTCACGCCTTGCTCTACCTCTTGTGCGCCCAGCTTTTTTAGTTCTTCGGCTAGTATTTCTTCAAAACCAAAAAAGGTTTTGGCAATCATTCTATAATTATTTTCCATTGTAAAATCAAGTATTCGGTACAAAAATACACTAAATTTGCAGACTTGAATTAATAGAAAAAGAATAAATGCCGAATTCACTAAATCCCAAAACCCATAATTGGTTTGCCTCTTGGTTTGACACTCCTTATTATCACATTCTTTATAAAGAAAGAAATTACAGAGAAGCACAGGTTTTTATGGATAATTTGACCCATTATCTTAACCTTCCCGAAAAGGCAAAAGTGTTGGATTTATGCTGTGGCAAAGGCCGACACGCTATTTATTTGAACCAATTAGGATTTGATGTAATTGGTGCTGATTTGTCTGAAAACAGCATTGCCGAAGCCAATAAAAACCAAAACAAAACCTTACATTTTCAGGTACACGATATGCGTGAAAAATTTGAAGACAAATTTGATGCTATTTTCAATTTGTTTACCAGTTTTGGCTATTTCGAAAAGGATGAAGACAATCTGACTGCATTAAAGGCCATGCAAGAAAGCCTGACCGAACACGGTTTTGCCGTAATCGACTTTATGAACGTGAATCAAGTGATTGCCAATTTGGTTCCCGAAGAAGTAAAAACGGTTGATGGAATTGAATTTCACATCAAACGTTACGTAAGTAATGGTAACATTTACAAAGAAATAGACTTTGAAGATCAAGGCGAAAAATTTCATTTTACCGAAAAAGTAAAAGCTTTGACTCTAAAAGACTTTGAAGCAATGATGGAAGAAGCTGGCATCTATTTGTTGGATATTTTTGGAGATTACAAACTGAAAAAATTCCACAAAACCGAAAGCGAACGATTGATTATGATATTCAAATAGTTTAAGGGTTTAAAATTAATTAAAACAAAAACTCTCAAACATTCCTTAAACTCTTAAACTTTTAAACCCATAAACCAAAAATAATGAATTACCTCTTACCCTTATTTTCAGTTCTTTTAGGTTATGGAATTGCTTTGTTTTTGAAACCCAAAAGCAAAACCAAGCTTAAATTATTGTTGGCTTTTAGTGGTTCTTTTTTGCTTTCGCTAACCGTGATGCACTTGCTTCCGGAGGTTTATGAAAGTCACAATACCAATATTGGACTTTTTATTATGGCTGGGATTTTGTTCCAAATTATTTTGGAATTTTTCTCAAAAGGAGCAGAACACGGTCACGTTCACGGTCACGAAACGATGTCCCACATTCCGTGGTTGCTGTTTGTCAGTTTGTGTATTCACGCTTTTCTGGAAGGTTTTCCTGTAAGTCATCATCACAACTTGGCGTTAGGAATTGCCATTCATCATTTGCCAATTGCCATCATATTGACGATGTTTTTTATTAATGCCCAACTCGACAAAAAAGCCATTTTCTTCTTCATGATTACTTTTGCAGTGATGACACCTTTGGGCACTATTTTATCGGATTATTTGCCCATATTAAACAACTATTATAACGAAATTACCGCTGTGGTAATAGGGATATTGTTCCATATTTCGTCCACTATTATTTTCGAAAGTAGCGAAGGACACAAATTTAATATCGCCAAAGTTTCGATGATTGTAATTGGGATTGTATTGGCGTATTTTATATAGATTTTATTTAGAAAGCTCCTCAAAATTTTCAAATTCGAAGAGCATAATTCGCTAAACTAAATCTACATCATTCCCAAAAAAACTCCAAACAATATGTCTTTCAAACACGTATTCAAAGCAAAATTAACTTGGGATTCTGTTTCCAAAGAAACAATAGCAACCACAAAAACATATTTTAAAACCCATCAAATTGCTATTGAAGGAAAAGAAAATTTAACGGTTTCGGCTGCCAAAGCATTCAAAGGCGATCCTAGTTTATACAATCCCGAAGATTTGTTGTTGAGCAGTTTGGTTTCCTGTCATATGATGTCGTATTTGTATGTTTGTTCTCAAAATGACATTGATGTGCTTTCCTATCAAGATGATGCCGAGGCAACACTGGAAGTTTCTGAAAATGGTTCGGGACGTTTTATTGAAGTACGCTTGTATCCAAAAGTCGTGATTCAGCAACCAGAAAAAATAGCCGAAGCCATAAATTTGCATTTTAAAGCAAACGAACTTTGTTTTATAGCCAATTCTTGCAATTTTAAAATTGTTCATTATCCTACTGTCTCTTCTTAAATAATAGTTTTTAAATTTTTAATACCAATTCAACTATTTATTAAAATTTAATTGTTAATTTCCCAAAAAAAACATAATTAACACAATTAATAAATGAATTTGAAAGAATATTAATAAATTCTGTTAACATTCTGCAGTCTTTGTGTATTTTTCGAAAACATTTTATCGTCTATTCTAATTTTTAATTTTATGAACTTTTTCAATCGATTGCGTGTTCTTTTTGTCTTATTAATTATTTTAATAGGACCTGCTTCTCATTCGCAAAATGAAACTTTTACGATGACACAAATTGGCGCCAATAATTTATTGAAAGTTCCGTGGGATTTACAGTATGGACCCGATGGATATCTCTGGGTTACTGAAAAAAGAGTGGGTGTTGTTAGAGTAAATCCAGCAACAGCACTACGAGATGAATTAATTCAACTTTCAGATTTAAGTTCAACAGCCACGGGTCAAGACGGTTTACTCGGAATGGCACTCCATCCTGATTTTCTAACCACTAGTCCTTATGTTTATTTATCCTATACGCATCTTGTATCGGGACAAAACAAACAAAAAATAGTAAGATATACATATAGTATTAATGGAAACGATGGTAGTTTATCTTCGCCTGTAGTACTTATTGATAATCTGCCTTCTAGTAATGACCATCAATCAGGCAGACTTGTTTTTGGTCCTGATCAAAAACTGTATTACACCATAGGAGATCAAGCCGTGAAAGTGTGCGCCTCTAATTTGGCTCAATTTCTACCAACCCAACTACAAATAGACCAACAAAATTGGGCAAATTATCCTGGAAAAACTTTAAGACTTAATCTTGATGGCTCAATTCCAACTGATAATCCTGTACTAAATGGTGTAAAAAGTCACATTTATTCTTATGGACACAGAAACGCACAAGGGCTTGTTTTTGGCAGTAACGGAATATTATATTCTGATGAACAAGGACCCAGTTCCGATGATGAAATTAACATTATCAATTCTGGAAAAAATTATGGCTGGCCCTTTGTAGCAGGTGTAAAAGACAATTTAATGTATGATGCCGATGGCTGTCTGACTACCGAAACTTCATTCACCGCTACAAACTACCAAGACCCTATTATGTCTCTATTTCTTGCTAACACCTACAAAGACCCCGCCTGCACTGATTCTTGGATGTGCCGCCCCAATATTGCTCCATCTAGTTTAGAAATATATGAAAGTGACGCTATTCCAGCGTGGAAAAATTCGTTATTGCTAACAAGTTTAAAAAAAGGCAGAGTTTATAGAGTAAAATTAGACGCAACCGGAACGGCTGTTGTAGGTAATGCAAAAGAGCTTTTTTATACGCAAAACCGCTATCGTGATATTGTTGCAGCTCCAGACGGCAAGTCCTTTTATTTGATTACTGATGTTTCTGGTAAAACCGCTGATGCTTCTGGCATGAATACTGTAAGCGTTATGCAAAATCCAGCAGCTATTCTTAAATTCACTTTAAACGAATCTCTTTCCGTGACAAGTCTTGAAAAAGAGCCTGCATTCAAATTTTGGCCAAATCCTGCAAAACATACTCTTTTTATCGAAATTAAAGAACCTAATGGAGGCAATTTCAAAGCTGAATTAATCAATTCATCAGGTCAAGTTGTTAAAAAAATTAAGGAATTACAATTAGGTATAAACGAAACCAATATTGAAAATTTACCAGTAGGAGTCTATATTTTAAAACTATACTCTAATGATACTAATTGGCAAGAATCAGTTATTCACATTTAAAATGCCCCTCTTTTTAATTACTAATTCTTTTTTCTGGGAGAGGATTTGAGCCAAAACAATTTGCTTTGACAATAATTCTTATGAAAATTCAATTCTAATTTTTTCTTTATAACATGGTTGCTACCTTTAATTTATTTAAGTTTGCAATAAAAATTTACGTGTCTATTTCACACTTTAGAATCGCATCAAAATGACCTTTACAAAAACTACTGAACAATCCTCGAAATACGAACATTTAGAAAAAATGTCGGTTTTGGAATTGCTATCCAATATCAATCAAGAAGACAAAACCGTACCTTTTGCCGTAGAAAAAGCTTTGCCGCAAATCGAAACTTTGGTTACCGAAATCGTTGCAAAAATGAAATTGGGAGGAAGATTGTTCTACATTGGAGCAGGAACTTCAGGCCGTTTGGGAGTTGTTGATGCTTCGGAATGTCCACCAACATTTGGAGTTCCTTTCGACATGGTTAACGGAATAATTGCTGGTGGAGACAAAGCCATTCGTCGTGCTGTAGAAAATGCCGAAGACGATGCCTCACAAGCTTGGCTAGATTTGAAAGCACAAAAAATCAACGAGAAAGATGTTGTGGTTGGAATTGCCGCTTCTGGAACAACCCCTTATGTGATTGGTGGTTTACAAGCTTGTAACGAAAATAACATTCTCACAGGAAGTATTTCATGTAATGCTGGAAGTCCAATGTCGCAAACGGCAAAATTTCCAATAGAAGTAATTGTTGGGCCTGAATTTGTAACAGGAAGCTCGAGAATGAAAGCGGGAACAGCCCAAAAATTGGTACTTAATATGATTTCGACTGCCACCATGATCCAACTTGGCAAAGTGAAAGGCAACAAAATGGTCGATATGCAATTGAGCAATAGCAAACTCGTGGATCGTGGTGTGAAAATGATTATGGGCGAAATTCCTGTTTCCTATGAAGAAGGTGCCGAATTGCTAAAAACTCACGGAAGTGTTCGCAAAGCAGTAATTTTTTATAAAAGCAAACTATAAAAATGGCAACCAATAAAGAACTTTTATCCAAAGGAATTAAATATTTAGCAGGAGCTTTACCTTTGCTTTTTATCGGTCCAGCATTGATATACAACGCTTTTATTAACAAGCAAAATGTTTGGCATTATTTGGTTTTAGGGATTGGAATTCTTACTTGTTTGGGTGCTGTTTATCTGATGATTTTGGGGTTAAAAACAATGATGCGAAGTTTATTCAATGACTAATGGAAAACCTAATACACACCCATAAAACATTCGAAAAAATATCTTTTACGGACAAAAAAGTCAACAATCGGGAGTTTGAAGATTGCATTTTCAAGAACTGCGATTTCTCGAATAGTAATTTCTCAAACAACACCTTTATGGATTGCGAGTTCATTGATTGCAATCTCTCGATGACTCAATTGGGAGGAACGAGTTTGAAAACAGTACATTTTACAACCTGCAAATTATTAGGAATCCAATTTAATTCCTGTGCCGATTTTATGTTTGGTGTGAGTTTTCAAGACTGTCTTTTGGATTATTCATCATTTGCCAACAAGAAAATGCCCAAAACCAAGTTCAATACTTGTTCGATGAAAGAGGTTTCTTTTATTGGAACGAATCTCACGAATTCGAGTTTCGAAAATTGTAATTTGGATAATGCTATTTTTAACGATACACAATTGGCTGGAGTTGATTTTAGAACAGCTCAAAATTTTAAAATTGATCCCGAATTTAATCCAATGCGAAAAGCTAAGTTTTCTACTCAAGGAATCGTTGGACTTTTGGATAAATATGACATTAAAATAGAGTAATAATGGAAGCAACAAATTCTTATTTAGAAAGTGTAAAAAAGCAATTTCTTTATTATAAAACATTGGGAGAAAAAGCGATAGACCAACTTGAACCCGAGCAACTTTTTGTTTCTATAAATGATGAAACCAATAGTATTGCTACGATTGTGAAACATCTTTCGGGCAATATGCTTTCGCGTTGGACTGATTTTCTAACTTCGGATGGAGAGAAAGAATGGCGAAATCGCGATGCAGAGTTTGAAGATACCATCAAAACCAAAGAAGAATTATTAGTCCTCTGGGAAAAAGGTTGGAATTGTTTTTTTGATGCTTTGAATGCTTTACAAACCGAACAACTTTCGACGATTATCTATATTCGAAACGAAGGACATTCCGTAATCGAAGCAATAAATCGTCAATTAGCACATTATCCGTATCATATTGGACAAATAGTTTTCTATGCTAAAATACTGAAGAAAAGCAAATGGACAAGCTTGTCCATTCCAAAAAATAAATCCAACACCTACAACTCTGAAAAATTTTCTAAAGAAAAAAGTATTCGAAATTTTACGGATGATGAGTTGAATAAACTGAACTAAAACAACAATGAAAAAAACAATCTCACTCCTCACGCTACCATTACTACTGTCGTGTTATAATGTAGAACACAATTGTAAAGATTTCAAAACCGGGAAATTCAAATTTGAATATGAAGTTGATGGGGTGAAAAAAACTACTGTTTTTGAACGAAAAGACAGTATCGAAATTGAAACTTTTGAAGGCAAGACCGACACTTCCAGTATTCGATGGGTAAGCGATTGCGAATATATTTTGCAAAAAATCCATCCTAAGAATAGGGCAGAAAAAAAGGCAATTACTATGAAAATTTTGACTACTTCAAAAAATTCCTATACTTTTGAATTTGGAATTGTGGGCAGTGACCAAAAGCAACGTGGAACTGTGGAGAAGATGGAAGATTGAAGCAGAAAGATGGAAGCCCAAATTGCCTAAAAATTATAACTTATATTAAAATAAAATGGAAGTATTTTTAAATCCTGATGCTTGGATTGCCTTATTAACATTGACTTTTCTGGAAATCATTCTCGGTATAGACAACATTATTTTCATATCGATAGTTACAGGGAAATTACCCCCAGAAAAACGCAAAAAAGCCACAAAAGTGGGAATGTTTTTAGCTATGTTCATGAGAATTGCATTGTTGTTTGGAATCAGTTTGTTGATCGGAATGAAAAAACCTTGGTTTTATATTGATTTTAGTTGGTTTTCAGCTGGAGTTACAGGACAAAGTTTAATACTATTATTAGGTGGTTTATTCTTGATTTACAAAAGCACTACTGAAATTCACGAAAAAGTGGACGAAAAAGGAGAAGAAGAAAAAACTATAAAAAAAACCGCTTCAAAATCCTTTCAAGGAGTACTTCTTCAAATTATTATGATTGATTTGGTTTTTTCTTTTGACAGTATTTTGACGGCAGTAGGAATGACAAATGGAGTTTCAGGTGCCCTTTATATTATGATTGCAGCCGTAATTATTTCGGTATTAATTATGATGCAATTTGCGGTTCCAGTGGGAGCATTTGTCAACAGAAATCCTTCTATTCAAATTCTGGGATTGTCCTTTCTAATCTTAATTGGTTTTATGTTAATTACTGAAAGTGCCCATTTATCAAATGCCTTAATCTTTGGTAGTCACGTAACACCTGTTCAAAAAGGCTATTTGTATTTTGCCATTTCGTTTTCGCTATTTGTAGAATTTTTGAATATGAAAGTGGACAAAAAAAATAAATAAGAATATGTAATTGAAGCTCCATTTTGGGGCTTTTTTTATTCCAAATAAAATGTAATTTAGTTGCTATAAATAAACTTAATGAAAAATACAATTTCACAAAGAGTTGCCGACTTTTTAAAAAACTTCCCTCCGTTTAGCTTTTTAAAACAAAGAGATTTGGAATTCATTTCCGAGCAAATAACTATTATTTATAAAGAAAAAGACAGTGTAGTTTTTGCCGAAAACGAAGAAACACACAACAGTTTTTATGTGGTTCATAAAGGAGCTGTAGCCCTGAGAGGAAACCATGAAAATGAAATTTTGGATATGTGTGATGAGGGAGATATCTTTGGATTAAGACCTTTGATAGCCAATGAAAACTACAAAATGGAAGCCCGGACTTATGAAGAAAGCATACTTTATGCTATTCCTATAAGTGTTTTTAAACCATATGCACTTGAAAATAAAGCAGTTGGAAATTTTTTAATCGAAAGCTTTGCTTCAAACACATTAAACCCTTTTTCTAAAAGCCATAGAGGCAAATTATATGGCGAAGAATCTCTTGAGGCCGATACAAAACTATTGGATTTACAAGAAGTTAAATATTCAAAAAAAATAGTTAGTTGTATCGCAACAACAACAGCAAAAGAAGCTGCCGAAATAATGCGTCATAAAAATGTAGGAGCCATTCTTGTTGTGGAAGAAACGTTTCCTATTGGCATTATAACAGACAAAGATTTAAGAAACAAAATTGTAACCGGTGAATTTCAAATTACCACACCAGTTGCTGAAATCATGACTTCTCCTGTGATTACTTATCCCACAAAAATGACCGTAACGCAAGCGCAAATTGCGATGATGAAAAGTGATATTAGCCATTTATGTCTTACCATAGATGGAACTTCCAATTCGAAAGCCGTTGGAATGTTATCCAAACATGATGTAATGGTTTCTATTGGTAATAATCCTGCCGTTTTGCTAAGGGAAATAAAAAGAGCTAAGAAGTTTAAAAAAATAAAACAAATTCGAGCTAGTATTATACATTTATTGCAAGGGTATTTGGATCAAAATATACCGATGACATTGATTACAAAAATTATTTCTGAATTGAATGATGCTTGTACCAAACAAGTCATTGCAATTGTATTGAAAAAAACAGAAACTTCTCCTCCTGTAAAATTTTCGTGGTTGGCATTAGGAAGTCAAGGAAGAAGCGAACAACTCCTATTAACCGATCAAGATAATGCTTTAATTTATGAAGATGTCCCAGAGGAATTAGAAGCAGAAACTAAAAAATATTTTTTAGAACTATCAGCCCGCATTAACAAGGGACTTTTTGAAATTGGTTATGAATATTGTCCTGCCGAAATGATGGCTTCAAACCCAAATTGGTGTATGAGTCTTAGTGATTATAAAGCCAAAATTCATCATTGGATAACCAACACTGGAAAAAATGAAGTGCTATTATCATTTATTTTTTTCGATTACAGCTTATCCTTTGGAGATACAGAACTAGTTAATAATTTGTCGGATTTTATCTTTGAAGATGTCAAAGCCAATCCTACCTTTTATATACATTTGGTAAGTGGTGCGCTACAAAGTCAATCTCCTACAGGATTTTTTAGAGAATTTTTATTAGAACAAGACGGAGCTCACAAAGATTTTTTCAATATAAAAAACAGAGCGTTAATGCCACTTGCCGATGCAGCAAGAGTTTTAATCCTATCTCATTCGGTCAAATCTATTAGCAATACTGCAGAACGGTTTGAAAAATTGGCCGAATTAGAACCCAATAATAGCGAGTTATATACAGCTTGTGCTTATTCGTATAAAGCATTACTCAAATTTAGAACCAAGCAAGGTCTTTTGCATAATGATTCAGGCCAATATATCGCCTTAAATACACTATCGAAAGCAGAAAAAATAAAGTTAAAAAGTACTTTTAAAACCATCAAGGAATTGCAAGAAATCATTCGAGTTCGATTTAATCCTTCAAACATATTATAATGGGATTCTTCACTAAAATTAAAACCTTTATAGTAGAACTTTGGGGCGTTTCTGACACATCATTAAATGAGCAAATTCTAAAAGATATCGACTCGACACGATTTGTTGTTTTGGATACCGAAACCACAGGCTTCGATTATGAAAATGACAGAATATTGTGTATTGGAGCTATTGTTTTGCAAAATTACAAGATTCCAATTCAGGAAAGTTTAGAAATTTACATTCAGCAAGAACATTATAATAAAGCCACAGCACAAATTCACGGAATTTTGAGAGCATCAGTACTTGATCGCCCCAACGAATTAGAGGCTTTACAACAGTTATTGGATTTTGTTGGCGACTCCATAATTGTGGCTCATCATACTAGTTTTGACATCACAATGATAAACAAAGCTTTAGAAAGAAATGGATTACCAAGATTAAAAAACAAAACCTTTGACACGGCAATTCTTTACAAAAAAACATTATTAAATTCTCCACTCCTAGATCGAAAAGACAGCTATAGTTTAGATGATCTTGCCGATAAATTTGACATTTCAAAAAAAGACCGACATACGGCAATGGGTGATGCTTATATAACTGCAATTGCATTTTTGAAAATCTTGAATAAATTAAAAGAAAAAAAAGGATTTAACTTCAATAATTATTTAAATATTGATAAAAATAAATCAACAAAAAAATGAAAAAAAACTCTATATTTGGCTTTCATTTTTCAAAAATTCCGTTCAATAATTACACAAATAGGGATGCAAATTAGAAAAATAATATATTTTTGAAGATGAAAAGTGTTAAAAATACATTTATAAACCTATTGAGCATTAATTTATATTCTTGTAATCCCAATAAAATGGGAGATATTTGATTATAAAGCAATAATTTACAATTTAATAATTTAGATATGAAAAAAACCAGCAAAAAAATAGGAATTTAAAAAATAAGACTTATTTTTGTGTAATCGATTACATGTACTTTTAAAAAATAAATAAAAAAAACTAATAAATTAAAATAACCATTATGAGCAACCCAAAAATAGGCAATTATAGATGGAGCATTTGCGCTTTACTTTTTTTTGCGACAACCATCAACTACCTAGACAGACAAGTACTATCTTTAACTTGGAACGATTTTATCGCTCCTGAATTCCACTGGACGAACAATGATTATGGAAATATCACTGCATTGTTTTCCATTTTCTATGCAGTTTCTTTATTGTTTGCTGGAAAATTAGTCGATTTATTAGATACTAAAAAAGGATTTCTTTGGGCTATTGGAGTATGGTCTATTGGGGCTTGTTTGCACGCTTTTGCAGGAATTGCTACCTCAGGATGGCTAACAGGAAACTGGTTTGTTGGTTTTGAAGGAGCAAAAGAAGCTATTAAAACTGTAAATGATACTGGTTTGGTAATTAACGTTAGTGTTACCTTGTTTATTTTTGCACGTTTTGTATTAGCCGTTGGAGAAGCAGGAAACTTCCCAGCAGCAATTAAAACTACAGCAGAATATTTCCCCAAAAAAGATAGAGCTTTTGCTACTAGTATCTTCAACGCAGGAGCAACAGTTGGAGCATTAGCAGCGCCTATCACTATTCCATTTATCGCCGAAGCTTTTGGATGGGAAATGTCATTTATTATTATTGGAGCTTTAGGTTTTGTTTGGATGGGATTTTGGACGTTTATGTATGACAAACCAGAAAATCATACTAAAGTAAACGCAGCTGAATTAGAATATATCCAACAAGATGATGTTGCTGATAGTAAATTAGTAGGGTATGTTCCAGAAACAACTACAAAAGTAACGTTCAAAGATTGCTTTAGATACAAACAAACTTGGGCATTTGCCTTTGGAAAATTTATGACTGACGGTGTATGGTGGTTCTTTTTATTCTGGACACCAGCTTATTTGAGTTCAGTTTATGAAATGGATTCTACTGAAGCTGCCTTTCCTTTGTTTATTCTTTATGCAATTACTTTACTTTCTATTATTGGAGGTTGGTTACCAACTTATTTTGTAGATAAAAAAGGAATGAATCCTTATGAAGGTAGAATGAGAGCGATGTTAATTTTTGCGTTTTTCCCTTTATTAGCATTAATTGCACAACCATTAGGACACATTAGCTATTGGTTGCCAGTAATCATAATTGGTATTTCAGGTGCTGCTCACCAAGCTTGGTCGGCCAACATCTTTACCACAGTTGGCGATATGTTTCCTAAAAAAGCCATTGCAACCATAACAGGAATTGGTGGTTTAGCTGGAGGATTAGGTTCTACATTAATTAACAAAGGTTCAGGAGTTTTATTTGATTATACTAAAGAAACGGATATGGCTTTTATGGGATTTAAAGGAATAGAAGCCGGATATTTTATCATATTTTCTATTTGTGCCGTTTGCTACTTAATCGGATGGTCAGTTATGAAATCCTTAGTTCCTAAATACAGCCCTATAACAGATTTGTAATAGTAATTTATAATGCTTCAAAAGAAATATTTTTTGAAGCATTATTCTTTTACAATCTTTTAATCACGTTCTTAAACATAGTTAAACTTATGTTTTCAGTTAGATGAAGAATGCTTTATTATGCAAATTCAAATAAGTCTATTTATAAATTCATCTGTCTCTTTATCAGCCGTATTTATTAATATTCAATATAAAAAACATAAATTCCTAAAATAAACAATTTAAAATATTGTTTATTATTAAATTAAAATTAATTTTGCGCAATCGATTACACAAATTATATTATTATGACAAAATATAGCTCTAGATACGCTTCTAGCCCTCAAGCAGTAAAAAATTATGATACGAAACAATTAAGAGAAGAATTCTTGATTGATAATCTAATGGAAGAAGGAGAAATTACTTTTACTTATTCGCATTACGATAGATATATTACTGGTTCGGCTGTACCAACCACTACTCCACTTCAGCTTGAAACTATCGACATTTTGAAAATGCCAAACTTTTTAGATAGAAGAGAAATGGGTATTATCAATGTGGGGGGAAATGGTTCTGTTGTTGTTGAAGGAACAACTTATGAATTAGGTTTCAAAGATGCTCTTTACATTGGAAGTGGAAATTCAGAAGTTATCTTTAAAAGTGATGATGCAAAAAATCCAGCTAAATTCTATATCAATTCAGCTCCAGCACACGTTAACTATCCTACCAAAAAAGTAAGTTTAGCAGAAGCTAATAAACTACAATTAGGAACAATGGAAACAGCGAATCACCGTACGGTAAATCAGATGATTATTGGCGGAATCGTAACTACTTGTCAATTGCAAATGGGTATGACTGAATTAAAACCAGGAAGCGTTTGGAACACCATGCCAGCACACGTTCACGACCGAAGAATGGAAATCTATTTCTATATGGACATTCCTGAGAACCAAGCTGTATGCCACTTTATGGGAGAACCACAAGAAACAAGACACATTTGGATGAACAATCACCAAGCGGTAATTTCTCCTAATTGGTCTATTCATTCAGGTGCAGGAACTAGCAATTATACCTTTATTTGGGGAATGGCTGGAGAAAATCTTGATTACGGAGATATGGATGTTTGTAAAATAACAGACTTAAGATAATTAATAATATTAAATAAAAAACTATGTCAATTAATCTATTTGATTTAACTGGAAAAACTGCACTTATTACAGGAGGCGTACACGGTCTTGGAATGGCTATGGCCAAAGGTCTTGGACAAGCAGGAGCAAAAATTGTAGTAAACGATCTTTCGCAAGCTGCGCTTGATAATGCTTTAGCAGAATATAAATCTGTTGGACTAGAAGCTTACGGATATGTATTTAATGTTTGTGATGAAGAAGCGGTTATTGCTAACATCGCAAAAATAGAGGCCGAAGTTGGCCCTATTGATATCTTAGTAAACAATGCTGGCATCATCAAAAGAACACCTATCGTTGATATGACTGTTGAAGATTTTACAGCAGTAATTACAGTAGATTTAATTAGCCCATTTATTGTTTCTAAAAATGTTGCTAAAGGAATGATTCAACGTGGTGGAGGAAAAATCATCAACATTTGTTCGATGATGAGCGAATTAGGAAGAGATTCTGTAAGTGCTTATGCTGCGGCAAAAGGGGGATTAAAAATGCTTACCAAAAATATGGCCACTGAATGGGCTAAGTTTAATATCCAAACTAATGGAATTGGACCTGGTTATTTCGCTACAAGTCAAACAGCTCCAATTAGAGTTGACGGACATCCATTTAATGAATTTATCATCAGCAGAACTCCAGCAGCTCGTTGGGGAGATCCAGAAGACTTGCAAGGTGCTGCTATCTTTTTATCTTCAAAAGCTAGTGATTTTGTAAACGGTCACATACTTTATGTAGATGGTGGAATTCTTGCAACAATAGGAAAACCATCTAACGAATAATAAATATTTTAAGAAATTTATAATGAGCACAACATTCATACACGATAATTTTTTATTAGAAAATAAATTTGCTGAAGAATTGTATCACAACTATTCTAAAAATCAGCCAATTATTGACTATCACAATCACTTATCTCCACAGCTTATTGCCGAAGATAACATTTTTGATAATGTTACTAAAGTTTGGATCAATGGTGACCACTACAAATGGCGCGCAATGAGAACTCTAGGAATCAACGAACAATTTATTACTGGAAATGGTTCTGATAAAGAAAAATTCATGAATTGGGGAAAAACAGTTCCTTATACCATGCGTAATCCACTTTATCATTGGACACATTTAGAGCTAGCTCGCTATTTTGATATTACGGAATTATTAAACGAAAAATCAGCAGAAAGAATTTATCTTGAAGCTTCTGAAAAAATAAATACTCCAGAATATAGTACTAGAAACTTGCTACGCAAAGTAAATGCTTCTTATGTATGTACCACTGAAGACCCAATTGACACTTTAGAATTTCACCAAAAATTAGCTAAAAGCGACTTCGAAATAAAAGTAGGTACCGCTTTTAGACCTGACAAAGCCATCCTAATTTCAAACGACGGATACAACGACTATGTTGATGCTCTAGGTCAAGCTGCAGGTGTTTCTATTAATACTTATGCCGATTTATGTACAGCTTTAAGAAATAGAATTGACTTTTTTGACAAAAATGGTTGCAAAATATGTGACCACGGTTTAGACCAAGTTTATTTTGAAAACTATACCGAAAGTGAAATCAATATTATCTTCAAAAAGAAAAGAGAAAATGCAATCTTGAGCAACGAAGAAGCTTTGAAATTCCAAAGTGCTGTTTTATTCTTCTTGTTCGAAACTTATCACGAATTTGGTTGGGTTCAACAACTTCACTTAGGAGCTTTGAGAAACAACAATGCTCGTATGCTTAAAATCTTAGGCCCTGACACAGGCTGGGATTCTATTGGAGATTATTCACAAGCACAAAAACTATCAGCATTCTTGAACGCATTAGATAGCAAAGATAAATTAGCCAAAACGATTATCTATAACCTAAACCCAGCCGACAACGAAGTTATGGCTACAATGATTGGAAATTTCAATGACGGAAGCGTTCGTGGAAAAGTACAATTTGGTTCTGGATGGTGGTTTTTAGATCAAAAAGACGGAATGACCAAACAATTAAACGCCCTTTCAAACATGGGATTAATTAGCTGTTTTGTTGGAATGTTGACCGATTCAAGAAGCTTTTTATCTTTCCCAAGACACGAATATTTTAGAAGAATTCTTTGCAACCTTCTTGGAGAAGAAATCAAAAAAGGAGAATTACCAAATGATATGGAATGGATTGGTAAAATGGTTTCGGACATTAGTTTCAACAACGCCAAAGAATATTTCAATCTTTAATAATTGAATATAAAAAGAAGATTTAACACAAAATAATTTTAGTTTTGCAAAGAATAGTAACTTTTGGAGAAATATTACTCAGACTTTCACCTCCGAGTCATCTAAGATTGACTCAGGCGACCTCGTTTGATTTGTATTTTGGCTGTGCCGAAGCCAATGTTGCAGCATCATTAGCAAAATTTGGACTACCTGTTAAATTTATAACGGCAGTTCCTCCAAACGAGTTGGGTGAATCTTCTTTGAGTATGTTGCGTTCCTTTGGTGTTGAACCCTTTGCTCTAATTCAAGGCAAAAGATTAGGAATATATTATTTTGAACACGGAGCTTCAGAACGACCTGGAAAAGTAGTGTATGACCGTGAAGATTCTTCGTTTTCAACCTTAAAAAAAGGAATGATTGATTGGGAATCAATTTTCAAAGATGCCGATTGGTTTCATTGGTCAGGAATCACTCCTTCCCTATCGCAAGACTTAGCCGAACTTTGTGAAGAAGCTTTGGAAGTTGCAACAAGAATGGGATTGACTATTTCGGCCGATTTAAATTACAGGCCTACTTTATGGAAATATGGTAAAAAAGCCAATGAAATAATGCCTAATCTAGTCAAACATTGTGACCTTTTATTAGGAGGCATTGATGAATCTGAAAAAGTTTTGGGTGTTCCACTCAAAGAAGGTGATTCAGAAAAAGAAGTTTTTACCAATTGGATGAAAGCATACCCAAGATTAAAAAATATCGTTTCAACTCATAGAATGCGTGCCAATGCTTCATCAAATGCAGTGAGTGCCTCTATTTGGAACGGAAAAGAATTATTACATTCTCAAGAATATAATATTTCTCATATTATTGATAGAATTGGTGCCGGAGATGCTTTCATGGCTGGCATAATATATGGATTGATAGTTTGGCCTGAAGACCATCAAACAGCTCTTGAATTTGCTGTTGCAGCAACTTGTTTAAAACACTCCATTTCGGGTGATATTAACTTAGCTACTGTAAACGAAATAAAGGCATTAATGAGCGGATTTGGCGGAGGACGAGTGTCAAGATAATAAAAAAAACTTCAGGAAAGTTTTCTCAATATTCGAGTTTTTAAACTAAAAAAACGTGTGCGAACACACTTAAAAATTAATAACACAATTAACAAACAAATAAAAATTAAAAAAATGGCAAAAAGAGTAGTAACATTTGGTGAGATAATGTTAAGATTAGCACCTCAAGGATTTTTAAGATTTTCACAAGCAGACAATTTTGATGTTGTATATGGAGGAGGAGAATCTAATGTAGCTGTTTCACTAGCAAATTATGGTATTCCAGTTGATTTTGTAACCCGTTTACCAAAAAATGATATTGGAGAATGTGCTATGATGGAAATGCGCAAAAGAGGAGTTGGTGTTGACAATATCGTTTGGGGTGGAGAACGTTTAGGAATTTATTTTCTAGAAACTGGAGCTGTAAGCAGAGGAAGTAAAGTAGTTTATGATAGAGCTCACTCTTCAATGTCTGACATCCAACCAGGAATGATCAATTGGGAAAAAGTTTTTGAAGGTGTTGAATGGTTTCACTGGACTGGTATTACTCCAGCAATTTCTCAAAGTTCTGCTGATGCTTGTTTAGAAGCTGTTAAAGTAGCTAGCAAATTAGGTGTTACTATTTCTACAGACTTAAATTACCGTGCTAAACTTTGGAAATACGGTGGAGATCGTGAAGCAATCATGACCGAATTGACATCTTATTGCGATGTAATTTTAGGAAACGAAGAAGATGCTGAAATGCACTTTGGTATCAAACCAGCAGGAGCAGCAGTTCAAACTCACGGACATGATGTAAAAGCTGAAGCTTTCTTATCTGTTTGTCAACAAATGATGGAAAAATTCCCAAGAGCTAAAAAAGTAATTACTACTTTAAGAGGTTCTATTTCGGCTTCTCACAACACTTGGGCTGGAGTTTTATACGACGGAAAACAAATGCTACAAACTCGTCAATATCAAATTACTGATATCGTGGATAGAGTTGGTGGTGGTGATTCATTTATGGGAGGTTTAATCTACGGATTATTAACTTATCCAAATGATGATCAAAATGCATTAGACTTTGCTGTTGCTGCATCTTGCTTGAAACACACTATCAAAGGTGATGCTAACTTAGTTACTGTAGATGAAGTTTCTAAACTTATGGGTGGCGATGCTTCTGGTAGAGTTGCTAGATAGAGTAATGAGTAAGTAGTGAATAGTGATTAGCAGTTAGCACAAGACTAATCACTATTGACTATTCACATAAAAAAATAATTATGATAATAGATACACTAAATAACGGATCAAAATACACTAGCCTACACCCTTTGTTTGCAAGCGCATTTGATTTTATGAAAGAAAACGACATCGCAACACTTGCTGATGGAGTTACTCAAATTTCAGAAGGTCTAAAAGTGATTGTTAGTACCGCAAACGGAAAAACTAGAGAAACTAGTTTGGCTAAATTTGAATGTCATGACAAAAACATAGATATTCAAGTTTGTGTAAAAGGATTGGAAACTATAGCTTGGAAACCAAGAGAAAAATGTGTAACACCTAATGGAGACTACAATCCAGATAAAGATGTACGTTTTTTTAATGACACTCCCGATATGGATTTTCAATTGACAGACAATCAGTTTGTAATATTCTATCCTGGAGATGTTCACGCTCCGATGATTGGTGATGGTGAAATCAAAAAATTGGTATTTAAAGTTAAAATCTAAAAAAATGAGTAAAATTCAAAATGTAACAGATGCAATCGTAAAACAAGGGATGCTTCCTTTGTATTTTAATGCAGATGAAACCGTAACAATAGAAGTATTAAGAGCCATTTACAGAGCTGGAATTAAAGCCGTAGAATACACAAGCCGTGGAGAAACTGCTTTAAGCAACTTTACCAAAATGGTTGAAGTTCGTAATGCTGAAATGCCTGATTTATTATTAGGAATCGGAACTATTAAAACACTTCAACAAGCAGAAGAATACTTAAAAGTAGGTGCTGATTTTTTCATCAGTCCTGGTTTTGTACCTGAAGTAGCTGCGTTTTTAATTCCAAAAGATGTGTTGTATAGCCCAGGTTGTATGACTCCGACCGAAATTATTGCTGCTGAAAATGCAGGAGTAACTTTCATCAAATTGTTTCCTGGAAATATGCTAGGACCAGATTTCTTGAGCGGTATCAAAGATATTTTTCCAAAATTAGTATTCATGCCAACAGGTGGTGTGGACACAACAAGAGGAAACATCGAAGGATGGTTCAAAGCTGGAGTTTCTGCAGTAGGAATGGGAAGTAAATTAATCAGCAAACAAGTAATGGCTGACAAGGATTATGCTAAAATTGAATCTGAAACTGTTGCAGTTTTAAACATCATCAATTCAATAAAATAATACCCAATTAGCTTTCAGTTTATAATTACTTTTAAAACTGGAAGCTAATTTCAAAATATTATTATTCGATATAATTCGAGTAAAACAAAATTAAATAACTAACAAAAGTGTTTATACATTTGTAAATCAGATTAGGTAATCGATTACTTTTATTAATTCTAATAACATAGAATTATAAGTTTTTAATGCAAGTGATGAAAAAGATTTACAACTTAGGAAAATAAATGAAATAAAAATATACTTGATAATCATAGTTTTTGCTTTTCTACTAAGTCGTGTTTCTAAATACTACTAGAATAAAAGCAGTTTTACAAACTCAATATGGTCTATCAAACAAACATATATACACAAAATAATACACTAATAATCATACTTTAAGAATATAAAATGAAAAAATTAAATAGAATAAATACAGGTTTAGAAAAATTACAACCTATCAAAGTAGTTCAATTTGGTGAAGGTAATTTCTTGAGAGCATTTGTTGATTATGCTTTTCAAAGACTAAATAAAGAAGTAGATTTTAATGCTGGAATTGCAATAGTTCAACCATTGAAAGAGGGTATGATAAACATGATTAACGATCAAGATGGTCTTTACACTTTGTTTATGAATGGAATCAAAAAAGGCGAGAAAATTCAAGACATCGAGTTAATTTCAAATATTGTAAAAGCTATAAATCCATACTCTGATTTTGCCGATTATTTAGCTTTAGCTAGAGAAGAAGAACTTCAATTTATTGTTTCCAATACTACTGAAGCTGGAATTGCATTTATTGATACTGACACTCCAGATATGCAACCACCCGTTGGATTTCCTGCAAAATTGACTGTTTTACTGTACGAAAGATTCAAACATTTCAATGGAGATGCAACAAAAGGACTGACTATAATCCCTTGTGAATTAATTGATTACAATTCAGAAACGTTAAAAAAATACATCCTACAATATTGTGATTTATGGCAATTAGGAGATGCATTCAAAACTTGGGCATCGGACGCTTGTACATATCACAGTACTTTGGTGGACAGAATTGTTCCTGGATATCCAAGAGCTAATATTGAAGAATACAATAGCCAATTAGATTACCAAGATAATTTAATTGTTGCTGCTGAACCATTTTTCCTTTGGGCAATTGAAGGTGGCGATGATTTAAAAGCAAAATTACCTTTCCATAAAACCGATTTGAATGTAAAAATCGTTGATGATATTCGTCCATTCAAAATGATTAAAGTTCGTATTTTGAACGGTGCGCACACTGCAATGGTTCCTTGCTCGCTTTTGTATGGCAACAAATTAGTAATGGAGACCGTTAACGGGGATTTCACTGGAAAATTTGTTGACAACGTTATCGGCGAAATCAGCGAAACTTTGGCTATGGACAAGAACGAAATCACTGCCTACTGTGAAGAAGTAATGGATCGTTTTAAAAACCCATTCATCAAACACGCATTAGCTGATATTGCCTTAAATTCTATCTCAAAATTCAAAGTAAGAGTTTTGCCTAGTTTATTAGGTTATGTTAATTCTCAGAAAAAATTACCAACTAATTTAACTTTTTCATTGGCTTGCTTAATCCAATTCTACAAAGGAACTTGGAACAACGAAGCCTTACCTGTAAAAGATACTCCAGAATTAGTGGAAGCATTCAAAAAAGCCTGGGAATTAGGCGCTTTGGATTCAGTTGTAGCTTCTGTCTTAGCAAATACAGAATTTTGGGGCGAAGATTTAACAAAAATCGAAGGTTTATCAGAAGCATTAGTAGTAGCTTTGACTGAAATTGAAGCTAACGGAATTGAAAATGGCTTTGCTAATTTCAGTGCTAAATACTAATTAAGCAAAAAGATTAATTAGTAGTATAAACTAAAACAATTATACTATTAATTTCACCATATAAGACATATAAGTTCACATAAGAGAATTACATAAAAACTTAAATGAACTTATATGTCTTATATGGTAAATAAAAAAACACTATTTTGTTCTAATCAAGAACTATTTTAAAATTATTATCATGAAGAAATTAATAAAAGTAAATCCAGCAGATAACGTAATTGTCGCTTTAACCGATTTGGTACAAAACGAACAAATTGCGTTTGAAGGAACTACCGTATCACCTATAACTGATGTTAAAGCAAAACATAAAATTGCAGAGAGCGATTTTGCAATTGGTGATGAAATTATAATGTATGGTGTTTTGGTAGGAAAAGCGGTAAAACCTATAAAAAAAGGAGAAGTAATTACCACCGAAAATGTAAAACATCAAAGTGAAAAAGTTTTTGGTAAAAATGGCAGTTTAGGTTGGACTCCACCAAATGTAGATCGTTGGAAAGACAAAACTTTCAACGGATACCACCGTACTGATGGACAAGTGGGAACCAAAAACGTTTGGTTATTTATTCCATTAGTTTTTTGTGAAAACAAAAATATCGAAAAACTGAAAGATATTTTCGAAAACGAATTACTACCCAAAAAAGACGTTTCATATAAAAATTTATTACGCTCTTTAATTGAAGATAAAAGCGTAGAAGAAGTTGCTTCCAAAAATACTAATGAAAATCTTTTAGATAATGTTGAAGTAAAATTCATCAATCATCAAGGTGGTTGTGGTGGAATTCGACAAGATTCAGAATTATTGGCAAAACTGCTTGCTGGATATGTGAACAATCCGAATGTTGCTGGTGCCACTATTTTAAGTTTGGGTTGTCAAAATTTGCAAGTATCTATTTTTAAAGAGGCTTTGAAAGCAATGAGCCCAAATTGTGATAAAGAAATTTTGATCTATGAGCAACAACAAATTGGAACTACCGATGAAATGTTCCAAATGGTGATTAAAGATTCTTATGAAGCTATTAAAAGAGCCAACAAAATCGAACGTAAACCTGCTCCTCTTACAAAACTAAGTATTGGTTTGGAATGTGGTGGATCTGACGGATTTTCAGGAATATCGGCAAATCCAGCATTGGGAGTTGTTTCAGATATATTCGCAGCTTTGGGAGCCAAATCTATTTTGGCAGAGTTTCCAGAATTATGCGGTGTTGAGCAAGAATTGATGAACCGATGTGTTGACGAAGAAAAAGCAGACAAGTTTTTATCTTTGATGAAAGCTTTTGAAAAATCGGTTGTAGATGCAGGTTCAGGCTTTGATATGAACCCATCTCCAGGAAATATTAAAGACGGATTAATTACAGATGCTATGAAATCTGCTGGGGCTTCTAAAAAAGGTGGAACTGCACCTATTGTAGATGTTTTGGATTACGGCGAATATATTACCAAACCAGGTTTAAATCTTTTAAATACACCAGGAAATGACGCCGAATGCACTACAGGATTGGTTGGATCAGGAGCAACAGTTGTTTTATTTACAACAGGTTTAGGAAATCCGATGGGAAATCCAGTTGCACCCGTTGTGAAAATTGCTTCAAACACAGCATTAACTAATAGAATGTCGGACATTATCGATTTCAATGCAGGAACTGTGATTACTGGTGAAAGAACCATTACCGAAGTTGGAGCAGAAATTGTAGATTATATTATAGAATTGGCGAGCGGAAACGTAGAAACGAAAGCTGACCAATTAAAACAAGATGTATTTATTCCTTGGAAAAGAGGAGTATCTTTATAGAAGATTATTGTTTATTGTTTAGTTTTTATTTAAAAAGGTGGAAGATGTAATATTCTCCCACCTTTTTGTTTGTACTAGTTTCTAATACTTATAATTCTTGCTATTTGTCACGCTGGAAGCGTCTCAAATAAGTTACTCAAGTATGTTGAGAGACTTCAAGCGTTACAATTGGAGTATTATTTATCGAACCTTTGCAATAACTCCAAAAAAAAGAGGATATTCATTGCTGAATATCCTCTTTTAATATGCTAAAAGTACTTACTATTATTGAACTGGATATGCAAATAAAACCTGCAGTATAAGTTAAGCTACATTTTTGTAATTAATTAGATTGTTAAATTCTTCAATAGTTGCATAATTCAAAGCAGAATGTCTCCTTTTTCTGTTGTACCAAATTTCAATGTATTCAAAGATTTCCAGTTTCATTTGCTCTTTAGAAATGAGTTTGTTTCCATAAATTAATTCCGTTTTCAAGGATTTAAAAAAACTTTCCGCTACCGCATTGTCCCAACAATTTCCTTTGCGACTCATACTGCGGGTTATTTTTTTATAGGAATCAAGAACATTTACAAACTTTTTACTGGCATATTGGACACCTCTGTCAGAATGAAAAATCAAACCTTCTTCAATATTTCGGTTTTTAACCGCCATTTTCCAAGCTCCAAGCGTAGTTTCTTCCGTACTCATTCCGTCACTCAAACTCCAACCGATAATTTTTCTGTCATATAAATCCATAATAGTAGTCAGGTACACAAACCCTTCTTTAGTTTGGATATAGGTGATATCCGAAACCCAAACTTTTGAAGGCATTTTTACAATAAACTCTCTGTTTAATACATTTTCAACAACTAAATAATTATGATTTGAGTTGGTTGTAACTTTGAACTTCTTGCTTAATTTGCTTCGGAAGCCAAGTTCTTTCATATATTTTGCAACTGTAATTCGTGAAACTTTATAACCTAAAGACTGTAGTTCCAATGTTATTCTAGGACTTCCATATCTTTGTTTGGCTCCAAAATAAATCAATGTTATCTGTTCTTTTATGGCAATTTTTAGTTGTTGTCTTTCTGTGATTGCTTGTTTTTTCCATCGGTAATAACTTCCGCTGCTCACTTTTAGAACTTTGCACATTTTTTCAATCGGGAATAGTTGTTCATTGCTTTTTATGAAACTATAAATCATCGACCGCTCTTGGAAAAAATGCCGATTGCTTTTTTTAATATATCACGTTCTAGCTCTGCATCTTTCAACTTCTTCTCTAATTCTTGAATCTTTTCTTGTTCTGGTGTTAGTTTAAGGTTTCCTTTTCCAGGAAAACTGCCTTCGCCAAATTCTTCGTATTCTTTTCGCCATTTGTAAAGCAAGGTTACTTTTATTCCAAGTTCTCTTGCCAGCTCTGAAATATTATCTCTCTCATTGCTTAATTGGACTGCTTTTGTCTTAAAAGCTGGATCATAAATTTTTCTTTCTCGTTTCATATGTTAAAAATAAGATTTTATTCTTAACTTTAATTGGAAGCTAAATCAGTATATCCATATCCAAACATAAGAAATATTTTTTTCAGATTGCAAATGTAATTTTTATAAAATTATAATCATATAATAAATTTAGAATACTCAAATTACAAATTTTAAGTATTAATTAATTGATTTTTATACTCAAAAACAAAGAATTAAGATTCACCACTAAGTACATAAAGATACACTCAGAATCACTAAGGAAACTTAATAAATAAAAGAACACTAAGGAAAAAACATAAATGTTTTTTTATCTGCAATTGTTTCTGAATAATACATTTATGTTTTATTCTTAGTGTTCTCAAACTAAAGGATGAAGTTTTAAAAATGAACTTAGTGAAACTCAGTGCTCTTAGTTTCTTAGTGGTAAATGTATTAATTATTTCAATAAATTACTTATGGTTCTGGTTCAAATTCAGCAAATTACAACAGCAAATACACTTCTCCAAAGTGCTTCCGGGCTAGCCACGCAACTCGGAAAATCGTTGGGCGTGCTTTGCTTTGTGGAAACTGATGACCAAATTCCAGACTTCGAAAACGAAATAAAATCGTCCGTTAGCTTTCCTGATTATCAACTAATTGTGCAAAACCGAAAGCAAACCACACTCGTTGAAATTTGCGAAAAACACGATGCATCATTTCTGTTTATTCAATTGCCTGAAAATAAGCAAAACACCATACGCAAGCAGTTA